>Ga0209181_10002378_pt1 | contig 30974 bp, 23 predicted proteins | sample MAT05_FD_187208 | JGI IMG/M metagenome (GOLD analysis project Ga0209181, IMG submission 187208) | Freshwater microbial communities from Lake Fryxell liftoff mats and glacier meltwater in Antarctica - MAT-05 (SPAdes) (version 2) | ecosystem: Environmental > Aquatic > Freshwater > Ice > Liftoff... | reverse complement strand
GGCTTCTTCGGTGGGGGTTTCCATCATCATTTCGACGGTGGCTTCTTCGGTGGGAGCTTCCATCATCATTTCGACGGTGGCTTCTTCGGTGGGAGCTTCCATCATCATTTCGACGGTGGCTTCTTCGGTGGGAGCTTCCATCATCATTTCGACGGTGGCTTCTTCGGTGGGGGTTTCCATCATCATTTCGACGGTGGCTTCTTCAGTAGCGGATTCGGTAACAGCGGGAACATCGGTGGCAGGAACGGTTGTGGGGCGCGCGGTTGGCGAGGGCGTTGCTGCAGGCGAACACGCAGCTAACACCAGCGACAATACGAGAACGAGCGCCAATGAGCGTCGCAAAGTGAATGACATACTGACAGTCCTCCAAACAGAAATGGTACAAATTAAACGCCGTCCACGCACAAATTTTAGTGAACGTACTGACAATAAAAGCTTATCCAATACCATGATTGCAGTCATGGCGCGTCTATAATTTTATATTTCTGTTCCCGTAGCGATGACGCTCTGTTGGGCGACGAAGTTTTGCAATGCTTCCAGACTGTTTAAGTTAATGACAGACGGATTGGCGTCAATGCGACTGACAAGACCCGTTAAGACATCCTTGGGTCCAATTTCGATAAATGTTTCCACACCATCACGGATCATCGCTTCGACTGATTCCCGCCAGCGGACGGAACTCATCAGTTGGGCATCCAACTCTTCTTGAATTTCCGCTGTAGTGTAAATCGGTCGTGCGGTCACGTTAGCATAAAGCGTGGCGCGCATGGGTCGTAGTTTTGCTGACCGCACTGCCAGCCCAAAGGCTTCGGCGGCGGGTGCCATAATCGGCGAATGCGCGGCGATACTGACTGCCAACTTCACCGCACGTTTGGCTCCTGCTTGTTTCATAAGCGCTAAACCGCGCTCTAGCGTTGCTTCATCCCCGGATATCACGATTTGCCCCGGAGAATTGTCGTTCGCTAAGACCAGCACGCCGTTTGTTTCCATCTCGGCTTGGGTACACAAATTGCTGACAGTTGTCGCATCGAGGTTAAAAACGGCTGCCATTGCCCCAGGATACAATTCGCCCGCCATTTTCATCAAACGCCCACGTTCAAGTGCTAGGCGCAACCCATCTTCAAACGATAGGGCGTCAATTGCTGCCAAAGCGGTCAACTCGCCAAAACTATGACCTGCGACAACAGCAGGAAGGGCAGTTGGAAGTTCAACCCGAAGCGCTGCCAAAATTGCTAAGCTACATACATAAATGGCTGGCTGCGTGTTGATGGTGTCATTTAAGACTTCTGCCGCCCCTTCAAAGCATAGCTTCGAAAGTTTGAAACCGACAATGGCATCGGCACGGTCAAAAAGTTCACGGGCTACTGGATAAGCATCCGCAATATCCTTCCCCATCCCCACCAGTTGTGACCCTTGACCGGGGAATAGAAAGGCGACTGTCGACCAATTCATCAAGCAGCATCTCCACACGGTGCAACAAACTATAATCATGGATACTTTTGCGAAGTATACACGAGATCAGTGCGCGAGAAAAACGCTCAACGACCACCCATGAAAAATAGTATCAGATTTTAATTAAGGGACAAGCCGCTCAGATGATGACAGGAGCGGCTTGCTATCGATGTCAACCGATCCCAATTTACGATTGATCAGCGATTTGTAGAACAGTGACACCCTTATACGTACCGCACTTGGGGCAGACGTGATGTGCGATGTGGTACTCACCGCAGTTTTCACAAATCACCAAGTGATTTAATGTGAGTGAATCATGGGCGCGTCGGCGATTGCGGCGGGCGCGGGAATGTTTACGCTTTGGCAGCGGACCCAAAGGCTTGCTCCTAACATAATAACGCCGGTCAAACAGGACCGGCGGCGATCTTCTATAAAGGATCGATTATAAAGGTTACACCTATGGCGTCAAGGGCTAGGCTGGATTTTAGATGAAGCCCGTGCTAGAACAAGTTTTTCAGAATAAGCGCATTTGCTGTTCGGGACGGTGTCCATCAAGGGTGATGAAATCTGCGGCGTTGCTCATGCCGGCAATGCCGATCTTGCGCAAATCCTCTAATGTGCGTAATGTCCCTTTGCGACGGGCGCGGAGAATGGCGTCAGCGGCTTTGCTGCCAATGTTAGGGACGCGCATCAGTTGTTCGCGGCTGGCACGATTGATCTCGATGGGGTTAAGGCGCAAATGCACTTCTGCCCATGCCCGTTTGGGGTCAAGATCGAGCGCGAGATTGCCGCTATCGGTGAAGTTCAAATCTTCCACTTCCCACTGGTAATCGCGCAGCAGGTAACTCGCTTGATAAAGGCGATGTTCTCGTAAGCCAGACACGGCGGTGACGTTTTCGAGCGGGGTTTGGGTCACGGGGTGAAATGCTGAATAATACACACGGCTGAGTTGCATCTGGCGGTAGAGTTGCGCGCTCAGGCTGAGCAATTCAAGATCGGTATCGCCGACTGCGCCGACTACAAATTGGGTGACAATACTGGCGCGTTTGCCTTGCATTTGTTGACGAAGGCGGTGTGCGTGTTGTAAGGTGGCGATCAACTCGCCCGTGAAGTCTTTTTTGGGTGCCAACGCTTCTAAACGGCTTTGGGTGGGCGCTTCTAGGTTGACGGAGACACGATCTGCCAGTATCAATGCCTGCTGAATCTGATCTGGCTCGGCACCCGGCATCAATTTGAGATGAACGTAACCCTGATAATGATTTTTGTTGCGGATGATATCGACGGTATCCAAAATTTTGTCTTGAGTCGTCACGCTCCCCTTGATGATCCCTGACGACAAGAATAGACCATCGACCATACCCGCTTGGTGAAGTTGATCAAATGCCGTCGCCATTTCTTCTGGGCGTAGCGTCATACGGTTGGTTTTGGCGCGCCCTGCACGGAAAGGGCAATAGTAGCAGTTGCGCTCGCACGCCGTCGTCATCATGGTCTTGAGGACCGCTTTTTTGCCGGTGGGAGTGCTTAAATGCGAGATGCACTCCTCCAAACTCGTCGATTGTGGACGATTGGCTTTGCGCTCTTGCGTCGGCGAATCACCTGCCGGTTCGTCGGTGGTGACATCGCCCATGCGCATGAGTTTTTCTAATGGGTCGAGGCTCGATTGAATTAACATAGCTCAATGATACGACCAAATGTTCTTATTGTCAATCATTTGGGGGCGATATGAGGGTGTTTTTCGATATGATGTTCTGTTTTCTAAGGACGCTAAGTAGATGATGATACAGATGTCTAGGTGGTTCAGATGTGTCCCTTGAAAAATGTGATGCCGCGTCATGACCGCTTTGGGTGGAGGAGCTATTTCCATGACAGCTTGCCTGCTGTGCCCTCGTGGTTTATGAGCAGCTTGATCGAGTCGTGCGGGGCGGGGGTATTTGAACACTTTCGTGATTGTGATCCCCGTTTGCCTGTCACGCGCCCGATGATCAAGGTGGTTTCGGGACGACCCATCGTCAATCTGTCCCTGCTTAACGAGGTGATGCGGACATGGGGGCTGCCTATACGACTGAGGGCTGACACTGTAGCGGACGACAAGGTTGGGCAAGCATTTGGAGCCAATAGCGGGCGGTTAATCCGTCATCTTGTGCCGATTTTTCGCTTTGGACGGGCACAATGGTTTGCGACTCGCGATGCTCGTCGGGCAACCAGTACCCTGCTCCAAACCGGGTGCCGCCCATTTGAGTCTTTTGGCGCAGCAGTAGCGGCAATGCAGCTTGTGTATGTTGAGAAGACATGGCGGATGTTCAATTTGACGGGGTGTATCAGCTTATTGCAGTCGCTGCGCCGAGCGATCACGCCCGAAGCCAATGGTACTCATCTGCGAATGCTGAACACATTTATGGAAAATGATTTCGATAGTGTGCGGGCATTTATCCGGTCTCACCCCTCTGTACAGCGCATTTTAGAAGTGGGCGAAATCCCCCAAGAGCTGGAATTTCAAGACTTGTGGATCGTGATTATGGATCGCTATGGGCACCGTGCCGTTTATGAAGATGATTTGGCGCAACCGCGTTATGCGGAAACGCCAAAAGCCCTTATTGCTGCTTTGATGACTCCCCCCCGTGACCGTTTGCGCCCTCGTCGAACTTTGCTCAATCGGGTGCTATTCCCGATTGAAGTTCAGACGCGACGCCTGTTGGCGGAACGTGAGTGGTTTCAACATAGAACGATGGTGGTTTTTACGCATATCCGCAATGAATTATTGCGCCTTGCCGACCATGCCGTTCTTCGGGGACAACTGCCGACGCGGGAGGCGCTATGGAATCTCGATATCGATGAACTGCGTCGGCTCGATCAAGGCTGGCAACCTGACGAGGCTTTTTGGAAGGCGCGGGCTGCTGAGATCGACCGACTCGCCCAGCAACAGCCATCTCAGTAGTTACGGCGGTTTGATCATGGAGACAGTGTGGCATCGCCCAAACCGGTGCATTAGCGCCGGAATGTCCAGTTTTCGTTGCCATAGACGTTTTTTTCCAGATAGCGCGCCTGTGTTGTCTCGGCTAGAGTGATCGTCCCGTGCACTAAGTGAATCGTGAAGGCTTCTTCAAAACCGGCTAGGAAAGCGTTGATGAGCGAATCGCGACTTGGCAACCTACCGTTGAAAGCTTGTGCCAGGGTCAAGGCGTGTTGGGCAAGTTTATCTCGTGCTAGGGCACGCTCGGTTTCATCATCATATTTCAATAGGTCGCAGATCTGGCTGAGGTCGCCGCTTAAGGGCAGGGAGCCATGTTGTAAAATCGCCCCTTGTCGGCGCATTTGGGCGCTGCCGATTAATTTGCGCCCGCTGACAGTGATCTCATAGTCGGATACGGCTTCAAAACAGATGGGGGCGATGGGCTGGGGAGTGGTGTCCTCTTTGGGAGTCTGTGGGCGGGCTTGAACAGCGATGCCGATGATATGCAGGGCGCGCAACAAGCCGGTGCTGATCCGGCGATAACTTTCAATGACATTGCCTTGTGCCAAGGGGTGTCCGGCAGGTAAAGCGATGCTGTAGGTCAATTCATCACCATGCAATACGGCGCGCCCGCCGGTGGGGCGGCGCACGAGATCGATGCTCTGTTGGGCGAGGGCGATAGGATCGGCTTCGCGCGCGCGTTGACCATAACCCAAGGATAAGCAATTAGGCTGCCAACCATAGCAGCGCACCGTCGGGGGTGCATCTCCGCGCGCGACCGACTCCAAGATCGCGACATCGACCGCCATGTTGCGCCCCCCGTGCATAGGGGAGTCGTTGATAAAGCGCCATTGATCCATCATTGATCCTGACCTGCTGCAACCCTATACTTCGACCATTCGCAAGTTGACGATAGCAAAAAAATGTCTAAATTCGAGTCTGATCCCATTCCCATGCCCCCGCCGATAGCCCCCGAACCCGCGTTGACGGAGGTCGCGTTGCCGCGCAACGCCGTGCGTGCCCGTTCCCAACGCCGCCGTTTATCCAGCACTTTCAAACCCAATGATTGGGGTTGGGTGGTGATCGCTGGGGTGCTGCTGGTGGTCGTGATAGTTGTGTTTCTCACAGTCATGGCATTGTTCGGTTTGGATTTCGTGAGTGCCGCCGATAGCTCTTCTGAAGCCGTAAGCGTGGCGCTACCGACCGCTGTCAATGCGCGCGTTGATTACGGGCGCGGTGGAGTGCGGGGCTTGCCCTCCCGATTGACCCTGCCCGATGGCGGCGAAATTTCCTTAACGCCATGGGATGGCTCCGAACGGTTGACGGTCTTGTTCTTGGGTATTGACCGCCGACCGGGGGAAAACGGGCTTGGCTATCGCACCGATACCATCATCATTGCCAGTATCGACCCCCGCAGCAACAGCATTGGTTTGTTGAGCATCCCGCGTGATTTGTATGTCGCGCTGCCCGGCTACAGCAACCGCCAGCGTATCAACACGGCGATGGCGTTGGGCGAATTGCAGCGCATTGGGTATGGTCCCACCTTTGCGACGGTCGCCTTCCAAAGTAATTTCAACATGCCGATTGATGATTATGTCGTCGCTGATTTCAGCGTGCTGATCGCGCTCATTGATGCCATGGGCGGGATTGATGTAAATGTGCCGACGCCGATTGCTGATTATGATTTCCCTGATATGAATTATGGCTATGATCCGTTGGTGTTGAACACTGGTTTGCAGCACATGGATGGCTATATCGCCCAAAAGTATGCCCGTACCCGTCATGGCGATAGCGATTTTGAGCGCGCCGGTCGCCAGCAGGAGGTGATCTTCGCTATCCGCGAACAGGCGGTCAACCTAGACACCTTGCCTAATTTGATCCTCAGTGCGCCGCTGTTGTACAGCAGTGTTCAAGAAAATATCACCACCAGCATGGGTTTGGAAGAATTGATCCGCTTGGCATTGTATTTGAAGGATATCCCCCGCGAGAATATCCATACCGCAGTAATGGACGCGAATTATGTCGCTGACTTTATGACCGAAGACGGCGCGGATGTCTTGGTGCCCTATGAAGGATCGCTTGCTGCATTGTTCGCCGCTACTTTTGGCGTAGATTATTGGCAATAATCGATGTCAGTCTATAGGCAGTTTAGGGCGTAGCAACAAATAGTCAAAACCGTTCATCGGGATCACCTCATCTTGCTGATAATGGATGGCAATCGCGCGTAAAACTTCGGACGGGTAGAATTGCGCCCGCATGATGATCAAGCCGAATTCGCGTGCCTCAATCATCCCCACCAGTGCTGACGAGTCGAACATGCCGTTGTTCGCCAAGTTGAGCAGTTGCGTCGGGTTGGTGATGACCTCCTTGCCCGCCAGCAGGTTGAACGCCGCTTCTTCGCTCAATACCATGCCATCCACAGCGCGCACCCGTTCGACAATCTGCCAGCCCGCATCGATATCGGCTTGACTGGTCAAGTGACCAATATCGGCATAACCGCCAGCAATGCGACCCGCCGAGTCATAGAAGCCGTTGCGCGTGTTGGGAGTGATATTCAAGATCGACGCTACCGTCGAGAAACCCACACCCTCGGTGGGGAGGTGCAACACGGCACGCCCATATCCGAGATAGAGCAAGGGGACGACCACAAGGGCAGTGCGTGCCAGTAGCGGGCTGGCGCGTCGTAAGGGCAAAATAAACAAGCGACTTAGGTAGTTGCGCGGGAATGTCCAATCGGCATTGAGGCAGCGTGCTGCGAAGATTCCACTTAAGACGCACGTCGCTGCAATTGAGGTGGCGAAATAGCTATCGCCCGCCCCCCATTTACCACTTAGAATACCGACCGCCGTGGTTGCCATGAACCAAAGGCTGTAGATCGAAAGGCGCGCGAAATAGAGTTCGTAGAGTATGAACAGGAGCGCGGGGACGATCAAGAAACCGTGTAAGCTAAACCATAAGCGAAATAAGCCCACTGTTTGCGAGGGAATGAATTCGTTGACATTGGCGCTGATGGTTTGTATCCACCATTGCCCCTGTGTGGCGATATTTATCCACAAGAATACCCCCCCACCCACCAAAGCGAACCCCACGCCCCATGTCAGGGCACGGCGAGGATTGCGGATGAATAGGAAAACAAAGATAGCGATTGCCGTCGCGACTGCCAATTGCTTGGTGTACCCCGCCGCCATCACCATTGCTAATCCGATGAACAATAGCCAGCGACGACGGCGCTCCGAGTCGATCTCGTTAACATGGGCGAGCAAGACGACCGCGACCGTCTCGAACATGACCATCATGATATGTTGACGAAAGAGGGGCCCAATGTGATAAATCGTGTTCGACGCTAGGTATGCCAAACCGGATAAGGTGGCGATGGTGGGTCTGCGTCCTTCACGATAAACCGCCAAGCCAATTGCCGCCGCTGTGATCAAGGTGCTGAGGAATCCGAGTAAGCGCCCATACCAATAGGCATTGCCGAAAAGCCAAACGAAGGGCGCGGCGATAACGTGAAACAGCGGGGGGTAATTGCTGGAATAAAAAGGATAGATATTGGTATCACGATACGGGAACTGCCCTTGACTGAACAGGATGGTATCCACTAACTCGAATCCTTCACCCTGATCATAATCAAACGGAAAGTGCATCAGGTTGATGGCAAAGACGAGATAAACAAGAAAATAACCGATCATGACGATAAGCGCTGCGGTCAACAAGGCGCGGCTCAACCAGCGGAGTGCTGGATCGGACACGCGAACGGTGGTGTGCAGGGGCGGGGCGCTATGCTGATCGTTCATGCGGGTTGATCGCTGATGGGCAGCAATGTCAAACCGACGAGCGCGATCAGCACTGTGATTCCGAGCGCGATTTGTTGGGCAGGGCCGATGCCGCCGTCGCGCCCGACATCGATCACATCAATGCCGAGGATCGCGATAAATCCGCCGATGCCCGCGATCAGCATCAGCAAGCCGAGTTGTTGTTTGGTGAACGTGAAACGTTTCGAGAGAATCATACGTATATTGTATCATCGAGTGAAAGGTCGTGGGCAGAACGCAACGATCTTGCGTGTGTTTACGTATAGTTGTCAATGCAGAAATTGATGGTTTAAGGATACTGAAATGACTGACCAGCCCATTCCAGATGCGAAATCAGTGCCGACGCCTATCGGAGATAGTGATCGTGTATCACGTCTATCGTCGGCGGGCATGTCAGGGTCGAATGCCATGCCGCCGATAAACGATGCCGAATTCTACGAAGAGAGCGATGAGAATATCCGGCGTATAGAATCGGATCGCGTGCCTTATCGCGAACCCTATCGTCCTCGTTCTAGCCGCGTCGATATGCCTAGCGAGGCAAGCGAATTGCCTTTTGCGATGGGATCGAGTCGGCGTACTATGCCCCACTATCAGCGCCCACCGGTGAATATGAATGTCAGCGATGACGAACGTTTATGGGCGGCGGTCGCCCATGCCAGCGCGTGGATCACCTTGTTTGGCGGCATCATCAGCATTGGGGCGATTGTCCCCGTCAGTATTTTTATCCCGCTCGTCATCTACTTCTTGTTCCGCAAGAAGTCGGAATTTGTCGCCTACCATGCCCTTCAAGCTTTTGTGGTGCAATTGCTGGGTACGGTTGGGGTCGCACTGTTGCTCACTGCGGGGGGAGTTGTCTGGTTGGTCGGTTTGGTGGTCGCTTTCTTGTCGGTGTTGCTGCTGGTCGGCTTCGTTTTGGTACCCCTGTGGCTCTTGGTAGGGTTGATCGTGGCTGTCGGCGCGGCGTTAATGCCGCTCGTGATGGTGGTATTCGCCACGATTGGGGCGCTGGAAACATTGCGTGGGCGCGATTATCGCTATCCGGTGATCGGTCGCTGGATCGATACCCAATCATCGGGCAATCGGGACATGCGCTATTACATTTAGCCAATGTTGGGCGAATGCCTCAACTATCTTCAAAAATCCTCGTTTGGGGCGGTCGTCCGCACGTATCGACCGCCCTTTAGAAACATCCACGCTTGTGCTATGCTTTGCGTTCGCTTTATGAGAATATTATGCGCGCAGGAGCAGCAGGTTCATGTTAAAAACTCATCACTGCGGTGAGCTTCGGCTCGACCATGCGGGACAGCAGGTGACATTGGCGGGGTGGGTGAATCGCCGCCGCGATCAAGGCGGACTGATTTTCATCGACCTGCGCGACCGCTGGGGCATCACCCAAATCAATATTAATGCTGAAACGCACCCGGAAGCACATCAACTCGCGAGTGACCTGCGTAGTGAATATGTCATTCAGGTGCGCGGCACAGTGGTTGCCCGTCCCGAAGGGACTGCGAATCCCGAGTTAGAGACGGGCGAAATAGAGATTATTCCTATCGAGATCACTGTCTTGAACAGCTCAAAAGTGCCGCCTTTCTTGATCAATCGCGATGAATTTGTCGATGAAGAAACGCGGATGCGCTATCGTTATCTGTACCTTCGCCGTCCGTCGGTACAGGATAATTTAATCTTGCGCCATCGTGTGGTTAAGTTCATTCGCGATTATTTGGATGCTCAGGGTTTTCTCGAAATTGAGACGCCGATCCTCTTTAAGACAACCCCCGAAGGGGCGCGCGATTTCTTGGTGCCTAGCCGCTTGAACCCCGGCACTTTTTACGCATTGCCCCAAAGTCCCCAGCAATTAAAGCAATTGCTGATGGTGGCGGGCTATGAGCGTTACTTCCAGATTGCCCGCTGTTTCCGCGATGAAGATTTGCGCGGCAATCGCCAGCCAGAATTTACGCAGCTTGATCTGGAAATGAGCTTTGTACAGCGCGAAGACGTGATGAAACTGATCGAAGAATTGATGATCGCGCTGGTCGAAAATGTCGCCAAAAAGCCGATGTTATTCACCCCCTTCAAGCAAATTACCTTCACCGAAGCGATGGAAAAATACGGCTCTGACAAACCCGACCTGCGGTATGATCTCGCCGCGATTGATATTGCCGACATCGCGGGCAAGAGCGGTTTCCCCGTATTCGTCCAGAACGTCCAAGACGGCAAACCCGTCAAGGCAATGCGTGTGCCCAAGATGGGCGCGTTAAGCGGGACGGCATTGCGCAAGGAAGCGGCGGATTTGGAAACGTTGGTCAAGACGGTAGGCGCGAAAGGCTTGGCATGGATGGCGATCCCTGAGAATGAAAACGAAGAGGTCAAGGGACCCATCGGCAAGTTCTTCACCGTTGAACAAAAATTAGAATTGTTTGAACGGGTCGGTATTCAACCCGGTGACTTAGTACTGTTCACCTCTGACGAACGCGATATCGTCTATAACACGGTGGATACCCTGCGTCGTCATTTGGCGGAGAAGCTCAACCTTGCCGACCCTGATGTCTTGGCATTTTTGTGGGTGATCGACTGGCCTATGTTCTTCTGGAATGCCGAAGAGAATCGTTGGGATCCGTCGCAACACATGTTCACTATGCCCATGCCCGAAGACCTGCACTTGTTGGCGACCGACCCCGGCAAGGCGCGCGGTTCGCAATACGATCTTGTGTGCAATGGTCAGGAAGTCGCGGGCGGCAGTATTCGTATTCATGACCGCGCCATTCAAGAGCAGATTTTTCCGCTCATCGGGCAGACGATGGAACATGCGCGTGAACAATTTGGGCACATGTTGGATGCCTTTGAGTATGGCACCCCGCCGCATGGTGGGTTGGCATCGGGCATTGATCGCTTGATCATGGTGTTTGCGGGCGAGACCAACATCCGTGAGGTGATTGCGTTCCCCAAGACGCAACAAGGTGCCGATATCATGGCACACGCGCCTTCAGTAGCCGAACCCAAACAACTACGCGAATTGCACATCCGCGTGGTGGAGCCGGGCAAGAAAGACGAGTCGGGCAAGAAAGAGTAATCCCAAAGTTTCGCCAATGATTGTTATAGAAAACAACGTGCGCCGTGAGGCGCGCGTTGTTTTTTTGTGGATTTTACTTCGAGGATGGGTCGGTATTCAAAACTAATGAGTGAACGAGACCAGCAATGATGCCACCACCGAAAATCCCGATTAGATAAGGCACCACATACGATAAGTCGCCCGCTACCAGCGCCGGACCTAATGTCCGCATGGGGTTGAGCGATGCGCCCGTATATGTGCCACCTGCAAGAATGGCGGCTGCCAGTGTCAAACCGATGGCGAGCGGGGCGAGATTACCTGCACGTCCGAATGCCGCTGCTTGATACACCGCACTGACCAGCAGGAACGTCATGAACGCCTCGAAGAGTGCGGCTTGCCCGACTGAATCTGCCGTCAAGCTGCCGATGGTTTGACCCAAACGCGCGCCGTCGGTGATCACGATATTGACGACGATTGCCCCCAAGACCCCGCCGATAAATTGGGCGGCGATGTAGAAGGCGGCGCGGTCAATCGTGACTTTGCCACCCACCAGCAAACCAACCGTGACGGCTGGGTTGACATGTGCCCCAGAGATATGCCCATAGACGAAGATAATGCTGACCAGCGCCAAGCCATGCGCTAGTGCCGCAGCGACCACGCCTTGACCGGATGCGACAGCGGCTCCGCCGACAAAGATAAGGGTGAAGGTGCCAAGAAGCTCTGCTAAACTAGCTTTGAGTAGACCGTTCATCTGGAAGAATACCCCTCTCGACTAAATAAGTTATTGCCCCCTCATTTTAGCGCAAGTCGATGCTCTTTAGACTTAAGAAGCGGAAATTTGCGATTTATTTTTGGGTGCCGCGCAAAATTAAGAATGGTCGAAAGCAACGCCAAACCCTTTACACGCGCTGGGTGGGCTGGTATAACAGAGCCATTCCTGCTGTGTTTGTGATGTCGCGACAATGTTTTGTGCCAGACATTTTTTTAGGGGAATTGCTCTGTAACGGTAAGGTGATAGGCGCAAGCCAAGACCCCAACGTTAATGCGAATCCCACCTGCGAAAGCAGGTTCAAAACACCGCGCACACGGCATGGCAGGAGTATTCTCGATGCTTTCAGCACCCTCGTCACGAGGGTGCTGTTTTTATGTGTCACTGTCGAAACCGCCATAACTCGCCCGCGCGGTTCCACCAACCAAAGATATGGGACGATGTTCATGCTAGAAATCGCGCTCACTGCGAAGCTGACGCAGGAGGCTTTGAACCGAGCGTTCCAGCATATCCAACGTGACCTCGGTACGATGTTCATGCGTAGCGATCATACGGGCATGAAGCGCAACCTCGCGCACAAAAGCACCCGGTTGTTTGATCAAGTCTCCGACGACTGCGTTGTGGCTGGCTTGCCAATGCCCGCCCATGTAATGGCGCAGCATCGCTTCCGCCTGTGCTTCGTTTTCGATGGTGGGAATGACGAAGATGCGATCCAATCGACCGAGGCGTTTAGCGATGCGCTCATCAATGGATTCGGGGTAGTTGGTGGTCGCCAGCAGGAGCGCCCCTTTGGGATTGTTGGGTGACTCGATGCCATCCAAGACATTTAAGACTCGTGCCTTATCATCCCCGCGCAAATAGGCGTCGAATTCCTCAACCATCAGCGAGACCGGAAAACGTGCCGCCACCATTGCTTGCAATGCCCGCTGAATTTTTTCGAACGAGGCACCGTCACGGTCGGAACCAGAGACATATACCACGACCCGCCCCCGTTGAATTGCCAAACGTGCCAATGCCGCACAAATCATCGTCTTGCCTGTGCCGGGGACGCCCGCCAACAACAGCTTGCGGAAGGGCGGCAGCCTGAGTTGGCGGTAGATGTTGACCCCACTGCTGAAAAACGCCTCCATATCCTTCAGAAGCTTGGTTTTCAGTTCAGGGGTTAAAATGACATCTTCCCAATCGACGGTGGGGTCAAAGAAGGCGTTCGTCCCGCCAACGATATAGACATCCCGCCGGCGACGAATACGGGGTCGCACTGCTCGCACACAGGCGAGTTCAAAAGCCGCCCAAATGCTGAGGTAGGCTTCGGGGACAATGGCGATAGCGGTCAATTCTTGGGCGTCCTCGCCCATATAGGCGCTGGCATAGATGACTTCAAACGCCGCTGCCCCTTTGAGCATGAACTTGAACGCAAATGCCCCAGCGCTTGCCGTTAGCACCATATGATTGCCCACGAGTGCCATAATCGCTGATGGGCACGATGAAGGGGCATTCCAGCGGATCTAGACCGTCATAGCGGAACTTGGCGCGTAAGCGTCGCCCCGGTTTCACCTGTTTTTGGGCAATATGGTTGCTGCATTCGGATGATGCCCAAATAGTGACTGCTGATTTACCGGGATGACGGGATTGCCAAACTTCACGCGCCCAGCCGACTAGTTTTTCGTAATACATCGTTTCTGCTTTCATTTCTGGTCTTGGGTGCTGCCTTGGGTGCTGCCTTGGGTGCTATACCATGCGCGCTTTTGCGAGGCGGTGTTCTTTGATACTATATTTCGCTTGTTTGAGCGAATTTGTCGGCGGTAGGCACGCATTGTCGGCATTTTCACTTTATTATAGTAGGATTTAGCAGAGACTGCTTTTGCGGGATTGAGCGGGAAAGGATTTTTTTTGACCACCCTTTATATCACCCATCCTCGTTATGTTGATCATGATATGGCAATGCACCCAGAACATGCTGGACGCATTCGCGCTGTTTGGCAGACGATGGAAGATAGCGGCGTCGGTGCCACGATGAAGCAACAAATGGCGACGCTGGCAGATGAAGATGCTATTCTTGCGGTTCACACGCCCGAACTGGTGACGTTGCTTAAGTCGTTGATAGGCTTTGAGCGTACTGTGCGCATTGATGCTGACACTTACGCGACTCCTGATTCTTATGAAATTGCGCGCTTGGCGGCGGGTGGTGTCATGGATGCGGTGGCGGGCGTGATGCACGGTGAAGCGGATAACGCGCTGGCAGTAGTGCGACCGCCCGGTCATCATGCAGTGGCGGGGCGCGCAATGGGCTTTTGCTTGCTGAACAATATCGCTATCGCCGCGCGGCACGCCCAGCGCACACATGGTATTGAGCGGGTCATGATCGTTGATTACGATGTGCATCACGGCAATGGCACGGAGGCGATTTTTTATGATGATCCGTCGGTGTTGTTCGTCTCGACCCATCAAGTGCCGTTGTATCCGGGCACAGGGGCGCTTGATGACACCGGCGTTAGGGCAGGGCTGGGGGCAACCGTCAATGTGCCGATGCCCGCAGGGTGTGGCGACGCGGCATATGGACGTGTTTTTGATGAGGTGATTGTGCCCGTAGCACGGCGCTTCCAACCTCAGTTGATCCTCGTCTCAGTTGGGCATGATGCCCATTGGACTGATCCCTTGGCGATGATGCGTCTCACGCTTGATGGGTATGCCCAAATCGCTGTTAAGCTCAAGGCTTTGGCAGCGGAACTATGTGACGGCAAGATAGTTTTCGTCATGGAGGGGGGCTATAACTTGGATGCGTTGGCGCATGGGATGACCAATATTGCGCGGGTATTGACCGGTGCCCCTGTGGAAGACGCGCTGGGTGTGCCCCCGCATCAACGCCGCGAACCAGATATCACGGTGTTGATCGCGGCGATCAAAGAACTTCATCACCTGAGTTAGTTAGGATCGGCTTAACGGGGTGGAGGCATGACGGATCATGCCCCACCTGTTTGATCTGAGAGACTCTACGACGCTTCGATATCGCGGCGCAATCTTTCGGCGTCCGCGCGTTGTTTTTCCAATTTCATCAATTGTAGGCTGTAGCGGTCGCCCAACACGCGCAGACGGCTGAAAATTGGCGTCAAGACTTGGGTGCCATATTCCGATAAACGACTGCGTTCTGTGCGGGTCAGATCGTCTAGTGCTTGATGATAGGTTTTGAGCAAACCATCAACGCGGGTATTGAGTTCGCGCTTGGAATCATCGCTGACGCGGCGCAGGTAGCGCACTGCTAAAAGCCCCCCCACCAAAGCGACGGGGGCACCCAGCAACACGGCTGGCAGTGCTAATGCGGCAGCGGTTGCCCCGATCAAGGGTCCCGGCGCGCCAATGCCCAAGACCAGCATGACCAATCCAAACAAGATCGCACCCATGCCTCTTGCGAAACCATTCAGATTAGTGCGGAATAACTCTTCAATATCCCCTAGCACTCTGCCGCTGGAATACGACTTCAACTCTGATTCGGCAATGCGGGTGGCTTCTTCGAGGGCACCGCGTTGCTCGGCATAAATACCAGCATCTAACCCAGTGAGTTCTTGCTCAAGGACGCGCTGAAGTTGATTTAAGCGTTCGATGACGCTGCGCCAGTAGGCGCGGCTGTTGTCGATGAGGGCATTGATGTAATTGCCGCTGGCTTCGCTGACATCGCGGAGCGCCCGCCCGATCACCTCATCTTGAAATTGTTGTTGCAAGACCTCGCGCGAGACTGGACGGGCGAGATTACGCACTGACAAATTCCGGTTGATGAAGGTTAATCCGCGTAGCCGCATCGCTTCAAACACCACATCGATCTGAGCGCGGGCGGTGGCTAATTGTCCTGAGAGACCTTCAGATTGTTGACTCAGTTCGCGTTGAATATCTTCGAGTTTGTTTTTGTCGGTGCCCACCAAATCGCTGGTATGCTTGAGCGTCTCGTAATGTTTATTGATGATGCGCTCGGCAGTCACCAGTTGGGCGAGTAGTTTTTGACGGGCGGGCGGGGCTTCGCTAAACAAACCCCGTAAATGCCCACGCACTGATTCCATGCCCATTTGATTGGTTTGATTGGCTTTGAAGGCGCGTAAGCCATCTTTCGCGGACACCATAAAGATCAGTGGCTTCAAGTTGAGCAGTTCTTCGACTTGGCGTTCAACGAAACGCCGGACTTGCTGCTGTTCGTTTTCTTCCAAGAGGTCAATCTGATTGACCACAAGGATGATTTTTTTGCCATAATCCCGCGCTAGTTCCAAATATACGCGTTCGGTTTCGGCGAGTGCGCGTTTGGCAGACACCACAAAGATCACCAAGTCGCTGCGGTGCAAAAAAGACTTGGCGACCTGCTCATGCTTCTGAAAGACCGAGCCGACTCCGGGGGTATCAACCAACGCCACCCCACGCGCACCGGTATTGGGGTGCCGCCATTCATACAAACCATCAGGGCGCAGATTCGGTCGGCGGAGCGCTTCATCGCCATAACGAATGATATGGATCGCTTCGGTCGTTGGGGTGATGCCCATTGCCAACAGGTCATCGCCGAGTAGGGCATTAATGAACGTCGATTTGCCGGCGTTAAATTCGCCTATGACGACGACTAAAAAGAAGAGGTCACGCAGGTCTTCCGCCATATCTAACAGACGTTGGCGGTCTTCGGCGATCCCCGCTCCTAATTCGGTCAACGCCGAGGCAGTGTCCACCAACAGCGTAACCTCACGTTCGCGCTGGGCTGCCAGCGCGCCTTCAATGGGCGTGACAAGGGAAGGTGAGTCCATAATTTAGCCTCTCATCAATGATGATAATCCGGTTTTTCCCATTGCGCCGACTGATGCGTCGATGGCGACGATCTCTTGCCCAGCGGACTGAAGCCGTTTCATCTGCTCCATTTGAACCTCAGTTTGTGACTCAATGACACGAGTCAACGGGGCGACAGCATCGCGGCGAAGCTGTACTCCATAGGCGATTTGCTTCTCTGCCGCTTGTCGTAGGGTCTCCAGATAGCGGCGTTCGATCTCGAAAATGCGCTGCTGATACTGGTTTGCCAACATCCGTCCGCGTAGGGGGAGGAATGCCAATCCCAAGAGGATCAAACCAAGCAAGATGAAGATCGCGATGAAAATCGGTGAGTCTGCGGATTGCGGCGGCAGGATGACCACCGCAAAAATGACGAAAACAATGAGCAGAAGTTCATAGGCGGCGATGTATAACAGAGTATTGCGGAGTGCCCGCTCAATTTTTCCGGTTTCGATCACTTGGGCGTCTTCTTCGACACTGCTGAGGTCTTTGCGCACATTGACCAATGCCGTGCGTTCGTATTTCACGGGGGTCTGCACAGTGCCGATCACTTTTGACTTGATGATTTCCGGCAAGGCGGCAATTTCTCGACGTGCGTATTTCACAATATCATCAAGGTCTTGCACATCGCGTCCTTCGATGCGTGGGGCAAGCTTATCGGCGATGGTGGGGATTTCGCGAACGGCTTCAAAGACTTTGTGATGTTCAAACGCTGCCCGCACATAAGAACCACCGCTGCTGGCGCGTGCCAGACGGCTCAAGCCGATGAGTTCTAGCACGCCCCGCCCGACCGAGCTAAATGCCCGTGTCAATTGAAATTGTTCTAAGAGGGCATCCCCGCCGCGCTCGGCAACGGTGACAAACTTAGTATGGATTTCGCCTTCAATTTCTTTGACGGTACGCTCTTGCTCACGCTTGCAGACGGCAAGTTGGCTATCGATGTTTTGCGCGATGTTTTGATAATGATCCAACGCCGATTGATTGCCGCGCAAGGCGTTCATCGCTTGAACATGGACATTTTGAGCAATTTGAAGCGGTGTTTGCAATTTTTGCCGCAACCGCGTGACATCATTTAACTGACTATCGACATAGGCTTCAATGCGATCCATGCCGCTTTTACGCCACAATTCAAGATCAAGCGTGCCATCTGGTAGCCGTGCGGTCGCCGCAATTTTCGATGAAGTGAGCCACAATTCTGGTTTGAAGCCCAGTTTCATCTGGCTTTGGTCAAGGACGTAATTACGGACCGTTTCTAGCTCGTCAGAGGAGAGCAGATCGATCTGATTCAAAATCAAGATCACGTTCTTGCCGTAATCTTTCAAAAATTGCAGATAATCAAGGTTGCGTTGAGTCATCGCTTGGGTCGCAAGCATGACCAACAAGACGGTATCGCTGCGATGTAAAAAGCGGCGGGTAATGTCTTCATGTTTCTTGAAAACCGATTCCAATCCCGGCGTATCGACAAAACTCACTTTGTGCAGCAGTGGGGATGGATAAAACACAGTTTCGACCTCACCGCTCCGGCTCCGTGAAAGCTCCTCACCCCACCGTAAGATGCTGATTTTATCCGTCGTTGGGATGGGACCGATGGACAATAAATCGTGTTCCCCCAACAGGGCATTGATAAGGCTGGATTTGCCCGCACTAAAAGGACCAACGAATACGATCATATACGGATGATCGGCATGAAACAGTGCATCACGAAGATGGGTTGCGTTTTCTTCTTCTAGCCCATCGATACGCGGTGCGATTTCAAGTAAATTCGTGATGAGTTCATATTCACGGCGACGCACCGACTCGTAGTCTGCCGCAAGTTTCGATTCTGTGGATTTATTGACCACTATCGTCTCGCTTTACTTTTGCGGAATTTGTTTCGTTCACGATTTTAGTATATCATCCCAATCATCGCGATTGTTGACCCATGTTTACGCCTATCGAGGTGCTGTTATGAGGAATCGTTTTTTCGTACTCAGACTGATCAGCGGAATTTATAAGTTTGTTGCCGTGTTACTGCTCATTGGAATGGTTGGTACGGTTGCTTTTGTATTGATCGATGCAGAGAGATTTCCTCAAATTGACGCCAAACTTCCTGTCATCGCCTTCGCGGTTGCCATTGCAATCGTGGGTCCTGTGGCTTTGTGGGGAATGGCGCAGTTTCTTGATTTGTTGATGGCGATTGAAACTAATACCCGTGCTTCCACCAAGATGCTGCAACAATTAGGGAGAGTGATGAACGAACGCCTGTAATGGGTTCCGATTCACCATGACGAAACTTTATGTTTAATGCGTCGATTCGTTACCATTCAGGACAACTTTTTTGTGATGATGTTTGCCTAGCCGACATCATCACGCAGGTGGGCACGCCAGTCTATATCTACAGCCTAAAACGGGTGCTGGAAAATTACGAGACTGTGCGCTCAGCTTTTTCATCATTGAACGCACAGGTCCATTATAGCGCCAAAGCCAATGCGAATTTGGCGATCTTGCGAGCGCTGGTGAACGCTGGATGTGGGATTGATACGGTGAGTGCGGGCGAAATTTACCGCGCTTTGAAGGCGGGGGCACCTGCCGAAAAAATCGTATTCGCAGGTGTCGGCAAAGCCATGTCGGAACTGTATTATGCCGTTGAGCAAGATGTCGGTTGGTTCAATGTCGAAAATGTCAAAGAGGCTGAGTTCCTCAATAGCATCGCCATGACCTCGCTCAAAACGGTGCGGGTCGCCCTTCGATTAAATCCGAATGTGCAAGCCAGCACCCACCCGAAGATCGCCACTGGGCATGGTTCTGCAAAATTTGGCTTGTCTGCCGAGTCGATCCAAGCTTTGTATGCCCGACGCGCTCAGTTGCCAGCGCTGCGTTTTGAAGGGATTCATGTCCATATCGGGAGCCAACTCCATGATCTGGAGGCGACTGTCGCGGCGGTGCGTGCCGCTGTTGAACTTGCGAAAACCATGCCGACTGTCAACACCATCGATATCGGGGGCGGCTTTCCAGTGGCATACAGCAGCGAAGATGAACTGCCTAATGTGCGTGTCTTTGCCGATGCGCTTGCCCTGATCCTCGAAGGGTATACGGTGGTATTGGAGCCGGGACGTTCGATTGTGGCGGATGCCGGAATGTTGGTCACGCGCGTACTGTACGTCAAGGATCAGGGGGGCGAACACTTAGTGGTCGTCGACGCCGGCATGACCGATCTCATCCGTCCGGCGTTGTATGATGCGCATCATGCAATTGTGCCGCTGAGCCAACCGAACGATCACCAAGCGCTTAACTTGTCTCAGATTGTTGGGCCCGTGTGTGAAAGCGCTGATGTTTTAGGGCGTAATATCCCACTTCCTGCGCTGACGACCTATGATTGCCTTGCGGTTTTGACGACCGGCGCTTATGGTATGGTGATGGCAAGCAATTATAATGCCCGTGTTCGCCCACCCGAGGTGGTGGTCGAGCCGGATGGGGGTTCTTGGCGCGTTGCCCGTCGTCGCGAAACATGGGCGGACTTGATCGCCCTAGAACAATAACACTGCCCCAAGCGTTATCGGGCAGGTTTGTGACAATCACCCTTAAAGGATAGGTATGAGCGTACAACGGAAAACATCGGTTGCCGTCGTCTTTGGCGGACGAAGTGTTGAACACGATGTGAGTATCGTCACTGGTCATCAAATCATGCGCGCCTTCGACGCTGACTTGTTCACGGCGATCCCGATCTATATCGATCGTGAAGGGCGTTGGTTTACGGGTGACTCGCTTCGGGAACTTAAAAACTTCAAGAATGAAATCACCAGTTTGGCAGGGGTGACGCCTATCGTCTTGTCACCTTCTGTCCAGCATCACGGTTTCATCATCAATCCGACGGCATCGGGTTTGTTCAACCGCAGTCAAGTACAGCGTATCGATGTTATGTTTCCGGCGGTGCATGGCTCACATGGTGAAGATGGCACGTTACAAGGGTTATTTGAACTGGCGGATATCCCTTATGTGGGCTGTGGCGTGATGGCATCGGCAGTCGCCAATGATAAATTGATGACCAAACATGTCTTGCGCACACAAGGAGTCCCGGTGGTGGATTCTGTCGGTTTTACGCGAACAGAATGGCTTGCCAACCCGGAGCGTGTGATCGCCCAAATTGAGAAGATGCTGACCTATCCCCTTTTCGTCAAGCCGGCGACACTCGGTTCGAGCATTGGCATTAGTCGGGCGGACACGACGGCGCTCTTGCGCGCTTATATCGATGTCGCTGCGGGTTTTGATGAGCGTTTGCTGGCGGAAAGTGCCGTTACGCGCTCTGTTGAAATTAACTGTTCGGTCCTCGGCGATCCAAACGGTTATCAATCGTCAGTCTTGGAACAGCCGATCTCGTGGCAAGAGTTTTTGACTTACGAAGAAAAATACTTAAGCGGTGGCGAAGGCATGAAGAGTGCTGAACGAATTATCCCTGCGCCGCTCTCCCCCGCGCTAACCGCGCGTATTCAGGAGATTGCGATTCAGGCGTTTCGGGCGATCAATGGGCGCGGGATTGCGCGCCTCGACTTCTTGGTGCGCCCCGATACAGATGAAGTATTCCTGAATGAGATCAACACGATGCCCGGTTCGCTGTCATTTTATTTGTGGCAAGCGACAGGCATCAGCCAAACGGCATTGGTTTCTAAGCTCGTTGCGCTTGCCCGCGATGCTTACGCCGAAAAGCGCCGCAATACGTATAATTACCAAACGAGCTTGATTGCGCTCACTGCTGAACGCGGGATCAAGGGCTTAAAAAAATAGCCCGAAGGATGACTCCGGTTTCTCGTGGCTTATTTCAGAGGGTATCATAGAAATTTGAGGATAAGCGGTTGTGCCGTATCAGTCGGGCGGCGGTCGTCGGAATAACGTACAGCTAGGCGTAGGTCAATCCATTTGGACGGGTAGCACACCAGCCGCGATTCCCGAACGGGCATTGGATGGTTTGCCGGGGTGTCTGACATGGTTAGCGTTGTTGTTATCCATCGTGGGCGCGGTTGCTTTTCCGCGCTTATTGTTGTTGATAGCCATTGCGCTTGCTTTGTATTCAGCGTTCCGTTTCTTATTGGCGGGGATCGCCAATTTTATGGGGTTGCGCAAAATTCGCCAGTGGGAAGCGACCGATTGGCGTGAATTATATATCCAGTCCGCCCCCCCAGATGCGTTGGCATGGGATGATGTCCACCATGTGATCATCATCCCCAATTATAAAGAACCAGAAGGTGTATTGCGCGCCACCCTCGATAATTTGGCAGCGCAATATGAAGCGCGCTGGCGGATCACGGTTGTTCTGGCGATGGAAGCAGCGGAGGATATGGCGGTCGCGAAGGGCGAACAACTTGTCCAAGACTACGCCCATTGTTTCAAGAATATCTATTACACCGTGCATCCGCGCGGACTGCCGAGCGAAATGCAATGTAAATCTGCCAACGAAGCGTGGGCGGCACGCTGGGCGCGGCGTAAATTGGTGGAAGAACAACGTTTGTCTATCGACAATATCCTTGTCACCACGATGGACGCCGATACCCAATGGCACCGTCATTATATTTACGCCTTGACCTACCTCTATGCCGTCAACCCCGAACGGCATGTGCGCTTTTGGCAAGCACCGATCCGGTATCACAGCAATATCTGGGATATCAACCCGTTGATGCGAATCATCAATGCCTACTCGACGGCATTTGAACTGGCTTATTTGGCAGCGCCATGGTGGATGCCTATGCCGATGTCGTCCTATTCGCTAAGCCTTAAGCTGTTAGAGTCGAGCGGGTATTGGGATCCCGATGTGATTGCTGATGAATGGCACATGTTCATCAAAGCGTTTTTTGCACGTGATGGTGAGGTCAAACTGGAACGGGTATTTTTGCCTTTCTTGGCACAAGCGACGACAGGTGAAAATATCCTTGATGCCATTCGTAATCGCTATCAGCAGACTCTTCGCCATGCGTGGGGGACAAAAGAAGTCGGTTATTCGATAGCCAAGACGCTTGAACATCCCGAAATTGAGTTTCGGCGCGCTTTTCGCTTGGTGTTTCGCATCTCGCACGATATTTTGTTGGCGGGAGCAGGATGGGTGATCATGACGCTTGGGTCACAACTGCCGCTCTTGCTGAATCCGTCGTTGTTTCAAGAGCTTGTCTCATCGGATTCTGGTAGACCCTTGCTCATTGTTTTTCAGGTCGCCTTTACGATGGTGTCGATCCTTGGTATCGTGTTTTGGTATCAGGATGTGATCGTGCGTCCCCCGCGGACTCGCCCGCAAACGTTGGTTGAACGCTTTTGGACGCTGATCAGCTTTCCGATGTTGCCCGTGCTGACGCTGATCTTTGTCGCCTTGCCTACGATTCAGGCGCAGACGCGCTTGTTGATGGGCATACCGCTTCAGTTCCGTGTGACCCGTAAGAATTGATGTCTACGCTCATTTTACCCACCAAATTGTATATCCCCCCAACGCGGACTAAAGTTGTCCTGCGATCCCGTTTAATCAAGCGCTTGAACGAAGGATTGCAGGGCAAATTGAGCCTCATTTGTGCCCCTGCTGGTTTCGGTAAAACCACATTGGTCAGTGAGTGGGTCGTCGCTTGCAAACGACCGACGGCTTGGCTATCACTGGATGAAGAAGATAACGACCCTAGTCTCTTTTTGGCGTATCTGGTGGCTGCTTTACGGACGCTGGTGGGGGATTTTGGAGAAAGTGTACTGAGTGTACTCCAATCCCCACAGCCACCGCCCATAGAGATGATTCTGACGACGTTGCTCAATGAAATGACCGCCATCAAGGGACAATTCCTCCTAGTCTTTGATGACTATCATGTTATCGACGCCCAACCGGTTGACAATGCCCTCACTTTCTTGCTTGAGAACTTGCCGCCTCAGATTCATCTGGTCATCGTTAGTCGCGAGGATCCCGATCTCCCCATAGCCCGTTTACGAGTTTTAGGGCAATTGACTGAATTGCGCGTTGCTGATTTGCGTTTTAGCCCTTTTGAAGCTGGAGAGTTTCTCAACAAGGTGATGGGGTTAGCCCTATCAGTAGACGATATCAATGAACTGGAAACCCGTACTGAAGGGTGGGTTGCTGGGTTGCAATTAGCCGCCATCTCGATGCAAGGGCATCAAGCGCCCACCCGTTTTATCAAATCTTTCACCGGTAGCCATCATTTTGTGCTTGACTATTTGCTTGAAGAAGTCCTGCATCGACAACCCGAAGCTGTGCAGACGTTCTTGCTGCGCACGTCGATTCTCGACCGTATGTGTGGACCCTTATGTGATGCTGTGCTACATACCACTGCTGGTGCTGGGGAAGAAACTTTAGCAAACCTCGAACGTGCCAATCTGTTCATTGTCCCATTGGATAACGAGCGGCGTTGGTATCGTTATCACCACCTATTTGCGGATTTGCTGCGCCAGCGACTGCGCCAGAATATTGCTTCTATGTCCATAGGGCATGAGGTCGCAGTGTTTGACGAATTACACAAGCGTGCGAGTATCTGGTACGAAGAGAATGGCTTGGAGATTGAAGCGTTTCAGCACGCAGCGGCAGCCCATGATGTGGCGCGCGCTGAACGTCTGATCGACGGAAAAGGGCTTCCTTTGCACTTTCGAGGGGCGGTGTCGGCGATTCTCGGTTGGCTGGAGTCCCTGCCGAACACAGTGTTGGATGCCCATCCTTCGCTGTGGGTGCGCTACGCCACTACGATGCTGGTTGCTGGTCAAACCATCGATGTTGAGCCGAAACTTCATGCTGCCGAAATTGCCTTTCAAAATGCCGATCCAGACGACAGAACCCGCGATTTTATCGGAAAGATCGCCGCCGCACGAGCGACATTGGCACTGACTCGGTACGAAATCGACAGCATGATCACGCAGTCGCAGCGCGCTTTGGAATATCTCCGTCCAGACAGCTTTCGGTTCCGCGCTACGGCGTACTGGTCACTTGGATTTGCCTACCAACTCTTGGGAGATCGCGCTGCATCAAGCCATGCGCTTACGGAATCCCTCGCGATTAGCCGTGTGGCGGGGGATGTCTTCGCCACTATCTTGGCAACCATTGGGGTGGCGCAAATCCAAGAAACTGAGAATCAGCTTTATCTGGCGGCAGAGACCTATCGAACCGTCTTGCAATTGGCGGGGGATCAACCGCAACAGATTATTTACGAAGCGCATCTGGGGATGGCGCGCATCTACTACGAATGGAACGATCTCGACGCTGCAGAATATCATGGACAACAGAGTATTCAACTAGCGCGGCAGTACGATACCATCATTGACCGATTCATTATCTGTGAGATTTTTCTTGCACGCTTGAAACTTGCGCTTGGCGATGTGAGCGGCGCGCTGGCTCATTTATCAGACATCGGTCAACTTGCACGTCAAAAGAATTATGTCCATCGTCTTCCTGAGATTGCCACTGCCCAAGTGCTGACCCTGTTGCGGCAAGGCGATTTGGCGTCAGCCATTCATCGGGCGCAGTCGCTCGCTTCCCCAGTCATCCAGTCACGCATATGCCTTGCCCAACGAAATGCAGCGGCGGCACTGGCAATACTGAAACCGTTGCGTCAAGAGATGGCGGCAAAGGGTTGGGCAGACGAATTCCTTAAGATCACGGTTTTACAAGCTATCGCTGCCGATATGCACGGCGAAAAAGACAATGCTGTGGCGTTGCTGACAGAGGTGTTGGTGCTGGCAGAGCCGAATAATTTCATTCGTCTGTTTGTGGACGAAGGAATGCCGATAAAGCAGTTGCTTCAAGAGGTCGTTGCACAGGGAATTGCGCCTGATTATGTGCGGCGCTTATTGTCGGCGTTTGCCTCTGTCGCAATGCGCCAGTTCCCTCAACCGAGGCTTGTGGATCGCTTGAGTGAACGCGAGATCGAGGTCATGCAATGTATTGCCGAAGGACTCACAAATCAAGAAATCGCGGATCGATTGTACCTTTCGTTGTATACAGTGAAGGTTCATGCCCGCAACATTTATGGCAAGCTGGGCGTCAACAGCCGGACGCTTGCCATTGCGAAAGCACGTGAACTGGGACTTCTGCCTCGTTCCTGATTATTTATGGGTTTAGCCCACCTCTTTGCGCCTGTTTTGCGCTGATTTACTTGTCGAATTCCTCAATAATTTGAAATTGCCGCCATACCATGATTTTAATGATTCATCTGGTGAAATAACTCTTTAGAGGTATGACAGCCCTCCTTCGATGTCGTATGCTTCTTGTCAGGTCATCAATCACAATGGACATCCCCGAATGACAGTCAACTCCGATTCAAAAACTGATTCGGGTCGTCTCATAGTTTATCAGATCAGAGTTGCCGGTCATCTGGACTTTCAATGGGCGGATTGGTTTGAGTGCATGAGTATCACCTTGGAGGAGAACGGGGAAATGCTTTTAACGTCTCGGAGGATTGATCAATCAGGATTGTATGGCTTACTCAAAAAAGTCCGCAATTTAGGGCTGCCCCTAATTTCTGTCATGCGGGTTGAATCTAGTTAAACCCCTGTCGCAACTGCTTGTAAGTCTCTTTAATTCGCCTTCAGATTAACCAGAAAGAGTTAGTTCGCCATGAAAGCCATTCGTTATACCCAATACGGATCACCCGATGTTCTTCAGTTCCAAGACGTAGAAAAACCGACTCCCAAAGATGATGAAGTCTTGGTGAAGATTCGTGCAGCCTCCGTAAACCCTCTGGACTGGCACCTCATGAGAGCGTCTCCGTTTTTGGCGCGCCTAGAAAATGGGCTTTTCAAGCCTAAAAACCCTAAACTTGGCGCTGATATTGCGGGACGAGTGGAAGCAGTAGGTAGCAATGTCACTGAGTTTAAGGTGGGGGATGAGGTTTTCGGAATACTCGGAATAGATATGTTAGGTGGTTTTGCCGAGTATGTGTGTATGCGCGAAGCTAACTTGGTGTCGAAACCCACCCACTTATCGTTTGAACAAGCTGCTGCCGTTCCAGTGGCGGCGCTTACCGCGTTGCAGGGGATGCGCAACACTATCCAGCTTCAGCCGGGACAGAAGGTCTTGATCAATGGTGCGTCGGGTGGGGTAGGAACATTTGCGGTGCAGATTGCCAAATCCTTTGGTGCCGAAGTCACGGGGGTGTGTAGTACCCGGAACCTAGACATGGTGCGCTCAATTGGTGCAGATCATGTCATTGATTACACCCGCGAAGACTTCACCCAAAATGGGCAGCAGTATGACTTAATTTTCTGCGCGGTGGGCAACCGTTCTCTCAAGGACTATAAGCGCGCTCTCAAACCGCAAGGGGCTTGTGTCATTGCTGGTTTCACTGGCTTGGGCTTGTTGTTTCAACACATGATCCTTGGTCCCCGACAGTCGCAGGTGGGCGGTCAGCGTGTGGGACTTATGGCGACGGTGAATTCGACAAAAACGGATTTGGTTTTCCTGCATGAGCTGTTGCAAGCGGGTAAAGTCGTCCCTGTTATCGATAAATGCTATCCGTTCAAGGAAGTGCCTGATGCTCTCCGCTACCTTGAAACAGGGCGTGCGCGCGGCAAGGTTGTCATCACTGTTGCATAGAACAACAAACACACTGGCAGGCATAAAAGCAATGAGATAACTTCATGCCTGCCAGCGGGGGATTTATTCGACGGTGACGCTTTTGGCAAGGTTGCGGGGTTGATCGACATCGGCACCGCGCAAAACTGCGCAGGCATATGCCAAGAGTTGCAGTGGGATGACCGCCATCACGGGCGAGAGCAGTTCCGGAGCGGGCGGGATATACAATACATGGTCGGCTTTGGTGCGGATGAATTCATCGCCTTGTGTGGCAATGGCGATCACGACACCGCCGCGCGCTTTCGCTTGCTCAATTTGGCTGATCATTTTGTCATATACCGAATCTTTGAGCGCCAACGCCAAGACGGGCATATTTTCATCAATGAGGGCGATGGGTCCGTGTTTCATCTCGCCGGCGGGATAGCCCTCAGCGTGGATATAGCTTATTTCTTTGAGCTTCAAAGCCCCTTCAAGCGCAATTGGGTAATTGATGCCCCGCCCTAAGAACAGGAAATTTGTATATTGGTAGATATGATGCGCCAGCGCTTCGATCTCTGCCGATTGGTCTAATACACGCCCGATCAGGTCGGGCAACCGGGCGATATCGTGGACATGACGGCGGCGGTCGGCATCGCTTAACGTGCCACGTAGTTGACCGAGATAAACGGCAAGCAGGTATTGATCGACAATGCTGGCGGTGAAGGCTTTGGTGGAGGCAACGCCGATCTCAGGTCCGGCGTTCATGGTGATGTAACCATCGGCAACGCGCATGGCTTGGCTGCCTATCGAGTTGACGATTGCCCACACAAGGGCGTGCTTGCCGCGTGCTTCTTCGAGAGCGGCGAGGGTATCGACAGTCTCGCCACTTTGCGTGATCGCCAGCACTGCGGTCGTTTCATCGACAATCGGATCACGATACCGATACTCGCTGCCATAATCGACTTCGACGTTCAAGCGGGCGATTTGTTCGATGTAAAACTTGCCGACCAAGCCACTGTAATAACTGGTGCCACAGGCGACGGTCACGATTCGGCTGATGGCTTTGGCGCGTTCGGGCGTTAAGTTGAGATCGGGCAGCAGCACCGTTTCGTGTTCAAAATCAACCCGTCCGCGAATGGTGTCGGTGAGACTGCGGGCTTGCTCGAAGATTTCTTTTTGCATGAAGTGGCGATACGCGCCTTTTTCGGCACTGACCGGATCATAGGGGATGGTATGAACCACTGTTGAGATCGGTTGCCCTTCTAAATCTGTCACTGTGTAGCCGTCTGCCGTGATCACCGCCATTTGCCGACTTTCGAGAAAAATCATGCGGCGCGTGTGTTCAAGGATGGCGGGGATATCCGAAGCGATGAACATTTCACCTTCCCCCAAGCCCAACGCCACGCCACCGGCATTGCCGATGCGCACGGCGACGAGGCGATCTGGTTGGTGCTTGCTCATCACCACGATGGCGTGTGCCCCGCGCAGGTGGTGGACTGCCATACGGGTCGCTTCGGCAACATCGCTATGGATGCCATCGGCTGCAAAGCGCGAAATGAGTTGCACGATGACCTCGGTGTCGGTTTCTGACTTGAAGACAACCCCTTCGGCAGTCAGTTCTTCGCGAAGTTCGAGATAATTTTCGACGATGCCATTGTGGACGACGACATATTCGCCATTCATGCTGACATGAGGATGGGCGTTGTGTTCCGCCGGGACGCCGTGCGTCGCCCAACGGGTATGCCCGACGCCGATAGTGCCGGCAATGGGGCTGCCTACCAGCTTGTTGCGGAGGTTAATGAGTTTGCCGACATCACGGCGAATCTGAATGGCATTATCTTGGAAAACGGCGATGCCTGCCGAGTCATAACCGCGATATTCTAGGCGTGCCAGCCCATCTACGATCAAGGGGGTAGCGTTTTGCGTGCCAATATAACCGACGATTCCGCACATGGGAAATCCTCCAGTAGGGGTATGGTGAGGTTGAGACAAAATAAACGAACTCGACTCGTGGCGATCACCGCGAGCCTTTACTTATCCACGAATGTGTTTATTGTTCGTTCGGTTGCCCTGACGGTTTCAAAACACACTTCATTTTGGTTGGGGGGATAGACTGAGACGGTGGATTCGCCTCCGACGGCATCCGCTGATACTCGATTTTCACACACGCTTGTCTTTCGCGCGTGCTAGTCTCACGTTGATGTGAGCAACCGCCACCTCGTCAACTTTTAGCAATATAGATTGCTAGAAGTCCATGCGCTCTCTTCCCCAGTATGTCTCATAGCGATGTGCGTGACTCCTTTCCATGATGAATGAACCTTTCAATCCGGCAAAGACGGTGCCGCCGCCGAATCGATTGCGCAATCCTAGTGGCAATCTTACGATTAATCAACTAGAAATTTGAGATGCTCGGTCGTTGCTTGGCTGAGATCACTGTAAACGCCGCGCATTGTCTCGTCTGTGACTACTGCCGAGAGCTGATACATCGCTTCATCCATCATCACGGGCAGGAGTTCGCGCGGTACCCGTCCGGCGGGGATGAAGCGGAACGGCACTCCAAAGTTGACGATGATATGTGCCCGGCGGAGGCGCAATAATTTTTTGTGCCAGTCAATCGCACCGGAGATCGCCGCTGGCACGATGATCGCGTCGGCTTTGGTGACGATGTAGGCAAACCCTTCTTTAGGTTGGATCAAGCCATTTTTCTGGCGGGTGCCTTCGGGTGAGATCAAGATCAATTCGCCGCTTTTCATTAGTTCAATCGAGTTTAGGAGCGCCTTGCGGTCGATCTCAGTACGATTGATCGTGTAGGTGCCCCATAACTTCACAAAGGGAGCGGTGATTGGGTTCTTTAGGTTTTCCGCTTTGGACATCGGGATAACGAACCGATGGGTGACGGCGGCAACACACACGATGGGGTCAAGCAGGGAAGTGTGATTGATCATCACTACTGCGCCCCCATCACTAGGGATATTTTCGACCCCGCGATACTCCATTTTGAAAAATAGTGGCAGGAGTGCCCGCAAAACAGCGCGCAGGATTTTGCGCCGACCCGCCAACTGAGGTTGGCGGGCGACATAGTCCTGAATGGATTGTTGCATTTCGCTCATGAATCATTCTTCCGAGGGGTTCGACCGGAGCGCCGCTTTCCCGACGAGTTGTTGCTCGTGCGATCCGTCTGTTTGCTGTCAGTGGGTTTGCGGGTGATTCGTCGTTTTGGCGGACGATTCTCCGTTTGATCGCTACTTGACGAGCGTGTTGTGTCTCGATCTGCTGAGCTACGGCGCGGACGGTCAGAATCCGATGTTGTGGTACGGCGTGGACGGTCACTGTCATCGGCACTACGGCGCGGGCGATCTGCGTCCGACGTTGTGGTACGGCGTGGACGATCAGAATCCGACGTTGTAGTACGGCGTGGGCGATTTGTGTCCGACGCTGCACGGCGCGGACGGTCACTGTCATCGGCACTCCGGCGCGGGCGATTTGTGTCCGACGTGGTGCGACGGGGACGGTCACTGTCATCAGCACTCCGGCGTGGGCGATCTGTGTCCGACGTTGTAGTACGGCGCGGGCGATCTGTGTCCGACGCTGCACGGCGCGGGCGATCTGTGTCCGACGCTGCACGGCGCGGACGGTCAGAATCCGACGTGGTGCGA
>Ga0209181_10002377_pt1 | contig 30981 bp, 17 predicted proteins | sample MAT05_FD_187208 | JGI IMG/M metagenome (GOLD analysis project Ga0209181, IMG submission 187208) | Freshwater microbial communities from Lake Fryxell liftoff mats and glacier meltwater in Antarctica - MAT-05 (SPAdes) (version 2) | ecosystem: Environmental > Aquatic > Freshwater > Ice > Liftoff... | reverse complement strand
CATGGGTTACATCGGTTGCAGTTAAGCCAAAGTGATAATATAAAAAGCTATATTATCACTTTATCGAATAAATGATAATATGGAAGAAGAGTAGAGTTTGATTTACTCCGCAAATACCATGCGGTTTGAACAAGTTCATTTGCCGCATGGACAATCAAATAGACCGCAGTCGCATACATGTGTTGTTAAACGCACTGAACATTTTGGCAAATAAAGAATGGGGCTTTGAGGGTGATTTTGATCTGAAAATTGAAGCCACAAGTTTGGTAAAAGAAGTGGATGATTTGGGCTACCGAATTCTTTCCATTTATTCCTTGGAACAGGAAGACTTAAAACAGTTGCCTGCCGCTTCTGACGAACAAAACAAGACATTGTCAGCATGGATGGAACAGACCTTTAAAGACAATTTAACCGAAAAAGATATTTTTAAAATTCGCGCTGATATACGAAACATTGAAAAAGAAATTATGCATGCTTATGCTATCCGGAGAGATCAACACTTGTTCAATTTAATTAACCATTCTGACAGGCTGATTGTTTGGAACGAATCGCCTGGGCATCCCATGAACCAATTTGCCGAGAAACACCGCAAACACTGTATTTTGAAGCTACGAACCGAGTATGAATCAATCCTCTGGAGTTTTAAAATAAACAATGAAAACGCCAAAGACGAAAGCGGCATCATGCTGCTATTCATGCAAGATCGTTTGGTTCTATTGGCTAAACTGCACCTAGATCTCATCAAAGTCTGCCTACCCGGCGCCAGTCTAGACCACGGATTCACTTCTTTCAACCGCATTTTTCAAATCATAAACACATACCTTTTGCAAGCCATGGAACTAAAGGACCCTGCTGTTTTCAGTAAAATAATTTTCTGGAGCATGGTGGATAGGGTGAAATGGGAAGTTGGAAATTTGAGGAAAATGTAAGATATTTGAAAATATCAATGGCAACAGAAGAGATTTAATTAAAACCAGGTGCTGAATATTGAATAAAGCATAATTTTCAAATATTCTATTTAAGAAGTCCCTAATAAATTTCAACTATTTTAGCCAATATTTTAATTCCATTGAAGTGTGCTTCCTGCAATTAAAAACGGTTTCAACTGCCTCTAATTCTTTATCTATTCTTATTGGCGTATTGGCATCCGTTTATACGAACCAAAAAATAGAAAAAGAATATATATTTCATCTCTTTTTTACTATTTTTGCATGATGAAAATATCCCCATTCCTTTGTTTTGCGTTAGCGGCGTCCAGCCTATTTTCCTGCGGTCAAAAATCATCTTCCGCAGTTGTTAAAGGCACTGATAAAAACTGCAAAGACACCATGACAACTTTTGTTTTTGTGAACAAGGCCTCTATGGAAGTAAAATTGCACATGTTTATTCTCAATACGCATAGAGAGGGTAACACTATCATAAATACATGGTCCAAGTTTAAAAATTATACGGTAATTGCAGGCGATTCCTTTAATCAACAATTAAACGTGAATCGCAAATACATGTATGACCTATACGGACCGGTGAGCACAAATGTTAATGGGGTAGGAATTGTATTTACAGAAAAACTCCTGCTTTTGCCCTGTAAAATATATACATCTATTTATAAAAAGCCCTAACCAGCATTTAAACTCTGTCTATTCGCCTATACATGTGCAAAAGACCCTTTAGAATTGGGTAAACTACAGGTTATTTTTGCAATTATGAAATTTTGGTGGATTCTGCCGTTGGCCTCTTTGGCATCATGTGTATCAATGAAGAAATTCAAGGAATTGGAAAGCGCAAAATCTGCTTCCGAAGCCAAGTTGAATGTTAAGTTATCCGATTGTGAATCTCGGAATACCACATTGCTATCCAATATTAATGAACTAGAAGGGAAAATAGCTGCACTAGACAAACGCATATCTTCTCTGTTAGATAGCTTAAATACGTGCTCCACTGAGTTGGCTGAAAACAAAGCTTATATTAAAAGTTTAGGCGATAAATTGGATGAACAAAAGAAAAAGTTGGCGGAAGAATTAGAGAATAAAAATAAAAGTTTGCAACAAAAAGAACTGGAATTAAATGACGCGATGGCGAAAGCAGAAAAAGAAAGAGCCAAAGTAGAATTGTTGCTGAAAGAATTAGAAAAAACCAGCGGTCGAGTGAAGCTTTTAGAATCCGAATTGAACCAAAAAGACAGTGCGGTGCGCGCATTAAAAGATGAAATAACAAATGCCTTGTCGGGTTTTGACAAACTGGATATTAAAGTAGAAAATCGCAATGGGAAAGTATATGTGAGCATGGCGGAAAAATTATTATTTAAAAGTGGGAGTACTGCTGTAGATCCGAAAGGAAGAGAAGCACTTTTAGTTCTTGCGGCTGCTTTAAATAAAAAAGCGGATGTTCAAGTTATGGTAGAAGGGCATACGGATAACAAACCCATGAATTCTGAAAAAATAAAAGACAATTGGGATTTAAGCGTATTGCGTGCAACGAGTATCGTAAGGTTATTAATGGACGATGGTAAAATGAATTCTAAGCGTCTGACCGCTACAGGCAAAGGAGAGACCCAACCTATTGCTGACAACAAAACTGCTGAAGGTCGTGCGCTTAATCGCCGCACAGAAATCATTCTTACACCCAATTTGGATAAAATTTTGGATATTCTCAACGGAAATTAATTTCAAAATATTTTACCCAATTGATTGTAATAGCCGCTATAGAAAATCACAAAGATTCTGAGATAGATTTACTATGTAAAAAATATTTGCAGCGGTTGGAAAAAATGCATCCTGTAAAATTGGAATTAATTCCAGCGGCTCGCGCAAAGGATAAATTGCAGCAAAAGGAAAAAGAATCTGCCGCCATTGAAAAACTATGCAAACCCAATGACCAACTTTTTTTATGCGATGAACATGGAAAAAATCACCATAGTTTAGAATTTGCACAAATGCTAGAAAAAGAATTGTCCCATTCTAGGGGAAGAATTATTATAGCCATTGGTGGTGCCTACGGATTTACTGAAGATATTTTAATAAAATACCGTAAAATCAGACTTAGTGATTTCACATTTCCCCACCATATAGCAAGATTGGTGTTGGTAGAACAAATTTATAGGGCATTTAGCATTATGCATGGAAGCGCCTATCATCACGAATAATTGTAGAATTAAAAATATTTTATTTATTTTTGATTTTTAAAATTCCTATGAAAACAGAAGAAATCAATCAAAAAGTAGTTTTTTATACTACACCAGAAAAGGTGTATAACGCCATAATGAATAGTGAGTTACATGGTAAATTTACTGGTTCTCCGGCTGAAATAGGCGAAAAACCAGGTGATGCCTACAGTGCATATGACGGCTATATCACAGGCGAAATTCTTCAATTGGAACCGTTTCATCGCATCATAAAAACATGGATTGCCCATGAAGATGGTTGGCCCGAAAATCATATATCAGTGGTTAATTTTGAATTTAACCCTATAGCATCAGGGACGGAAATGATATTTATACAAACCGGTGTGCCCGCTGAAAAAAAAGAATCTATAACCCAAGGATGGATTGATTTTTATTGGGAGCCCATGCAAGATATGTTTCTTGAAAAGGGAATAAATATTTAAGCAATAAAGCAACGATAATCCAGTGGCCTATGTCTATGTCAAAATATTGTCTATGAAAAACAAAATACTTTTTGCGTTGATTTCAACCTTGTGTTTTCCCATTTTTGGTCAACCCACGTCCTTTGAATCTCGTGGAATTGGCGGTGGTGGTGCTTTATTTTCACCTTCGATCAATCCGGCTAACCCCAATGAAATGTATGTGAGTTGTGATATGTCGCAAACTTTTCACACCACCGACCGGGGATTGCATTGGAATGAAATTCCATTTACCCAAATTCAAGGCGGGCATGATGGCTACGTTTCATTTACAAAAGATCCACTGATACGTTATACCTTGCACTATCAAAGTACCAACGGCAGCGATTTTATCAAACCCATGAAGAGTACAGATCAGGGCAAAACTTGGAAAGTACTTGCAAGTGATCCATTTTCCAGCAATCCTGGAGGCTATGTTTTAAGGCTTTTTGCCGACTATAACAATCCTGGACATATTGTTTTAGCGGATTATGGAACTATACAATATTCATCGGATGGGGGAGGCAGTTTTACAAAAATTCACACAAATATTAGCAGCGGCTCTGGAAACCATATCGCAGGTGTTTTTTTCGAAGGAAACAATATCTATATCGGCACAAATGATGGAATTATTTATTCTACAAATGGGGGTACAAACTTTAATACAATGACCGTCTCAGGATTGTCTGCTGGTGAGTATCTGCTCAGTTTTGCGGGTGGAAAAAAAGGGAGTTCGGTTAAATTCGTTTGTTTGACAACAACCAGTGTTTGGGCAGGATACCAATATGGAAGCAACTACCATTCGGCCGTTAAAGGAGTATACACTATGGACAATGCGAGTGGAACATGGACGTCCAAAACCTCCGGGATTGCCTTTGGCACAGATTACCCAGTATTTGTAGGCATGGCAACAAACTGTATAGATACCTTGTATTTGGCGGGTGGCAGTGCAAGTTCTGCGCCAATTGTAATGCGGTCAAATGCAGGTGGCAGTTGGACCCATGTTTTTAAATCCGCTAACAATGTAAATATTGCTACAGGTTGGTCTGGCACTAGCGGCGACCATGGCTGGAGTTTTCCAGAGGCACCTTTTGGCTTTGAGGTAGATGCATTGGATGCGAAAAGAGTTGTATTTTCTGATTACTCATGCGTTCATTTAACATCAAATGGGGGATCATCATGGCAACAGAGGTACACCGATAGCAATTCCCAAAATACTTCAGGGACCAATACACCCGTTGGCAAAAAGTACCAAGGCATAGGATTGGAAAACACCACAAACTGGCAGGTAATGTGGACAGATAGCACGCATTTGTTTTCAGTATTTTCCGACATCAATGGGGTGACGAGTGATGATAAAGGCAAAAGTTGGAAATTCATACCCAATTTAACTCAAAATAGTGTGTACCGAATTTTGAAACATACAGACGGCAATATATATGCAGCCACTAGCAGCGTGCATGATATGTATCAAACAACAAGAATTGGGGATGCCCAAATAAATCCAGGAAAAGGCGGAATTTGGATTTCAAAGAACAATGGTACATCCTTTCAATTATTGCATGATTTTGCCCACCCTGTAGTGTGGATTGCTATAGATCCTAGCAATACAGACAGGATGTATGCCTCAGTTTTACACAGCAACAAAACCAGTATTGGAGGAATTTGGGTAACAAGCAACCTAAGTGCCGGTGTAAATAGTGTATGGACAAAATTGGCAAATCCACCCAGAAGCAACGGACATCCTTACAATATAACTGTATTAAAATCGGGCAACTTGGTGGTGAGTTTTAGTGCACGAAAACCTGCAACCACATTTACGGATAGCAGCGGAGTGTATTATTATAATTTGGCACAAGCCAAATGGTATGACCGCAGCCATGGCAATATGAAATGGTATACCAAAGACGTTGTTGTAGACCCAAATGATCCTACCGAGGCTACCTGGTATGCCTGTGTTTTTAGTGCTTGGGGCAGCGGAGTTGCTGCAAATACAGGTGGCTTGTACAAAACTACGGATACTGGAAAAACTTGGAAACAAATATCAAACAGTTATCGGGTGGATGGTGTGACGGTGCAAAAAGGCAACGCGGATGTACTTTACTTTACCACCGAAACCGATGGATTGTTTTATTGCAAAAATGCAACTTCTGTAAGTCCTACGTTTTCTTTGGTTTCGGCCTATCCTTTTAGACATCCAATGCGGGTATTTTTTAACCCTTGGAAAGCCAGTGAAATTTGGGTAACTTCTTTTGGAAGTGGGATGATGGTGAATAGCGGAAGTCAAACTAACAGTACCGAATATCTAAAAATTAAAAACAGCAATACCTTGCGAATACACCCCAATCCAAACACCGGAATATTTACAGTCACATACAATCAAATTCAAACAGAAATTTCTCAGTTCATTTTATTTGATCTAACTGGAAAAGAGATTTGGCACAGTTCAAAGGAACTATTCCCAGCAGGATCTTTTGAAAAAACAATAAAATTACCCAAGGAATTACATGGAGTATTTATTTTAAAATTTGGGAATTCTTCTGCTCGAATAGCCATTGAATAGTGCATTTGACTAGATAACCCTTTTTAGAAACCTAGTATATTGTGTATTTTTGCCCCAGAAATGGATATTGAAGGCGAAATAAAGAAGGGTATAAAAGCGGCAGTTTTGGAGCTATATGGCACAGAAAGCCATGAAGTAAAATTAGAATCTACAAACCCTGATTTTGAGGGAGATTATACCTATGTTGTATTCCCTTTGTTGCGTGTTTCTAGAAAAAAACCAGAAGATACCGCTACCGATATTGGCAATTATTTAATTTCCCATAGCCCTGCCATCTCCAGTTTTAATGTAGTAAAAGGCTTTTTAAATTTGGTGGTACAATCCCAATTTTGGCCTGATTTTTTAGACAAAGAATGGGACAATATTTCCTACGGAATTCACACCTTGGACCAAGCAGAAAAAGTAATGGTTGAATACTCTTCACCCAATACCAACAAGCCTTTGCACTTGGGACATATTCGCAACAATCTTTTGGGTTTTAGCATAGCAGAAATCATAAAAGCCAATGGATTTGAGGTAATAAAAGCCAATTTAATCAACGATAGAGGAATCCATATTTGCAAAAGTATGTTGGCATGGAAACTATTTGGAAATGGAGAAACCCCACTTTCTTCAGGTTTAAAAGGTGATCATTTGGTGGGGAAATATTATGTAGCATTTGATAAAAAATACAAGCTTCAAATTGCCGAATTAATAGCCAATGGAGCAACCGAAGAAGATGCTGAAAAACAAGCACCCTTAATTCTGGAAACACAAGAAATGTTGCGCAAATGGGAAAGCGGAGATGCGGGAACGCTGGAGTTGTGGCGCACTATGAATGGATGGGTTTATGAAGGTTTTGAAAAAACATATACCAGGTTGGGTGTGGATTTTGATAAAAAATATTACGAAAGTGATACCTACAAATTGGGTAAAGATTTAATAGAAGAAGGTTTGGAATCTGGCGTGTTTTTTAAGAAAGAGGATGGCAGTGTTTGGATTGATTTGACAGAAGACGGGCTTGACCAAAAGTTGGTTTTAAGAAAAGACGGAACCTCAGTTTACATCACGCAGGATATAGGTACCGCCGATGAAAAATATAAAAATTTCGGCATGAATCGCAGTATTTATGTGGTAGGAAATGAACAAGATTATCATTTTAAAGTTTTATTTTTAATACTAAAAAAATTAGGTAAACCCTATGCAAGTGGATTGCATCATCTAAGTTACGGTATGGTGGATTTGCCGCAGGGCAAAATGAAAAGTAGAGAAGGAACAGTAGTAGACGCCGATGATTTAATGGATGAAATGTATGAAACAGCCCAACAAAAAACCATTGAGTTGGGAAAAACCGAAGGCTTGGCTGAAATTGAATTACACAATTTATACGAATCATTGGGGATGGCGGCATTGAAATTTTTTATCCTAAAAGTTGATCCCAAAAAACGCATGCTTTTCAATCCGCAAGAGAGCATCGATTTTCAAGGAGATACGGGGCCATTTGTTTTGTACACCTACGCAAGAATTCAAAGTATGCTTCGAAAGTCCGGCGATAGTTGGCAACATGTTCCAACCGCTACCCAATTGCATAAAACAGAGAAAGAAGCATTGGAAGTGTTGCATAAATTTCCCAATGTTATGGCAGAAGCATGCCGAGAATTTACGCCCTCGGATATTTGCCATTATGCGTTGAATGTTTCAAAAGCATTTAACAGGGTGTACAATGAACTTACGTTTTTGCATGAAACGGATGCAACAAAGCGCGCCACAAGATTTAAATTGGCACATTTTACAGCAAATAATTTAAAAACAGCACTTGGCTTATTGGGCATAAAAGTAGTAGAAAGAATGTGAGATTTGCAACCTTTTGTTGTAGCGAACGTCTTATAAGTGAATTGCCGAAGAATTGGTATATTTGCTAAAAATGAGCTCATGAGAAAATTTGCACTATTCTTTACTTTAATGCTATGTTATATCTATGATTGCTACGCCCAAAAAACCATTGCGCTTTTTAATGTGAGTTTGGATGATAATACGGGTATGCCGCGATGGGCAGAATTAAAGCAAGATCAAAATATCTCTGAAAAAGTGTTTTTTGAATGGTTCAATGAAACCTATCAATTTAGCTCTGGAATTTCATTTAAACTCTTAAGATCAGACACAGACAATATTGGCTTTATTCACAATCGGTATAAACAATATTATAACAAAGCCGAAGTGGTAAACTCCATGCTTATTGTGCATATTAAGGGACGTTGGGTTGAATCATTTAATGGTGAATATTACAAGAATTTTAGCGAAAACAAAGTACTAATAAGTCCTTCATCGGCACGCGATAAATTGTTAGCTTCCTATGGAAATGTTTTGTTTCGTTGGCAAGTGCCAGCCAATGAATCTGCTTTGAAAAACGTTACTGGGAATCTGGATGCTACTTGGTACCCAAACGTTATTCCATTGGTTTATGTGCTCGATAAAACTTCAAAAAAAAGTCATAATGTTATTCCTTGCTATGCCATTCATGTTGGCATTTCAAAGCCCAGACAAGATGTAATAGTATTGTTAGACGTTCGAAATGGAGATGCAGTTGCTAATTTTCCCCAAGAAGTTGACACTGATTCTTCAGGAAAGGCAAACACCTTCTATGAAGGTATTCGCAACATCACAACTGATTTTATCACAAAGGATAGTTTTCGTCTTCAAGAATCTGGGAAAAGGCATGTTTCTACTTCAAAATTAGCCGCAGGTGCAGATTTTTATGATAAAGATAACTATTGGAATAATGGCAGCGATAGAATTGCAGCAGATATTCATTGGGCTGGCGAGCTTGTTTCTGATTTTATGAAAAAATATTTTCAGAAAAATAGTTATGACGGTAAGGGTGGAACTATTAATATGATTACCTCAAGTGGAAGCGGGAATGCTTTTTGGAATTTGTCTTCAAATACGGCTACATTTTTGGTTGGATCTACGACTTCGGTTGGACCCTGCGCAGCGGTTGATGTTGTTGGGCACGAGATGGGCCACGGTATAGCGGATGAAATTTGCGGTTTGGTATACTCTGGAGAAGCATGTGCTTTGCATGAAAGTTTTGCAGATATTAATGGCCATATGACGGAAATTACAGCGGATTCTACAAAGGCCAATTGGTTGATAGGTGAAAAGGTATGGTCGCCAGGTGGTATAAGAAATATGCGCGATCCTTGGAAATTTTCAAACCCCAAAGCCTATGGCGGCAAGTTTTGGCCCAATGGATGCCATGGGAATGGTGGTGTTCAAAATTATTGGTATTATATTATGGTTAATGGAGATACCGCTACTAATGAGTATGGTTACGTTTACAAATTGGCTGGTCTGGGTCATTGGAAAGCTGCACAAATTCATTACCGCGGCTATTTTAGCTACATGGTGCCCAATGGAACCTTTAAAGATGCTTTAAAAGGAAGTATAAAAGCTGCAAAGGATTTGTATGGTAGTTGCTCAAATGAAATTGATTACACTTTTAAAGCATGGAAAGCCGTTAATGTTGAAGACACAACAATAAAGGCAGTCGACCTAAGTCATGGAATTAACACCGCCACTTTGCTTTGCAGCGGTATACCCGTAAATTCAACACTTACATGCTTTGGAGACATTAGCAGATCTGTTTTTTGGACATTGGATTATAAAGATACTTCTAGTAAAAAGACATTCGTGTATACATTCAAAACCACCGGAAAACATAATATTGTTTTAAAAACAAAAACTTGTGGTAAAACCTATTATGACAGCATGAAGGTGACGGTAAATTATAAACCTGATCCAAAATTTTCCAAACCATTTGATACAGCATGTGCCGGAAATAATTTAAATACTTTCAAAAACAACACAGTAAATGCGGATGTTACTTTGCCCCTAAAATATTATTGGTTTATTAATCCAGGAAATACTATTGATTCTACAAAAGATTTAAAAATTGCATTCCCCGATGGATTTGATTATGAGATACAATTAAAAGCCTATTATCAAGGCGGGTGCTGGGCTATTCAAAAACAAAATGTAAACATTATACCCAAACCACACCCTTCTTTTGAAGTGCTAAAAAATGTATGTCAAGGAAGAACGCTACGCTTAAAAAATACATCAGATACTAACATATTGCCTGTAAAATTTACATGGCAATTCCCAGATGCTACTTCATTTAAAGGATATGTTCCCACAACCAAAGTATTGGCCAATAGCGGCATATATTCAATTAATTTAACCGCAGATTATTTAAATGGAAAATGCACCGATACGGCCAATAGAGTGATTGAAATTTACAAAAACCCCATATTAGATATAAAATATCAAAACAATTGTAAAAATAAAATAATGACGCTTATTGGCAGTGGGAATTTTGCATCAACAAAGCAAAATAGCCAATGGCATTTTGGCACTTACAATCCAATAAATAAAGATACCTTTTTGCTTCAACTAACAGATTCTTCATCCCGCACAATTGGATACACTGCTTATGATGCTCGTGGCTGTTTTTCAACAGCCTACAAAACTATCAATATTGGATATGCCAAAGCATTAGGAACTGTTTCAAATGCATGCTTGGGAAACCTTACAATGATGAGTAATACCGGCGCTGCAGATGCCACCTTTGTTTCCAAATGGGAAATGGGAGATGGAAATACCATTAATAGCAATTCTGCAAATTATATTTACCCAAAGGCAGGAAAATTTAAAGTGAATTTAATCGTAAATACTGTTAGTTGCGCCGATACACAGAAAATTGAAGCCCTTGTTTGGCCTTTGCCAAATGCTAACTTTTCTGCCCAAAGTGTATGCGCCGACAAACAATCCGTATTTTATAATTTAACACCCAATAAGAACAAATTAAAGCATATATGGTATTTTGGAGACAATGATTCGTCTGAACTTTCAGACCCAACACATCTATATTCGATTGCCAAAACCACAACATATTTTGTAACTTTAAATAGCAAAGACAGCAATGGTTGTATAGGCTCAATAACAAAGCCTGCAACTATAAATGAATTGCCAAAATGCGATTATAACGTATCACTATTTCAAGGAAATCCGGCGGCTTTAACATTTAAAACTGTAGCTTCAAACACTGGCATTTATTCTTGGTACTTCGGTGATGGTGATTCATCAGCACTGTCAGAACCGCTTCACGTTTTTAAGACTTCTGGCAACTATACAACAATCCTAAAAATAAAAAATGCAAATGGCTGCGAATGCTTTTTTTCAAAATCAATTGCCAGTGGCACCAACGGAGTAAAAAATCAGTTTCCCTTAACAATAAAAATATATCCAAATCCAACAAATAGTTTTCTAAATATTGAATATGGAAATTCTATTTCCACAAATACAACTTTGATAAAAGCCAGCTTGGTGAATACGGTAAGTCAAATATTAATTTCAGAATTTATTGAAGTTGGGCATATTAAAAGGTGGAATGTGAGTGAAATCTCGAAAGGGATTTATTTTGTAAAAATTGATTTGAAAGATCAAACATATTTTCAGAAAATTGTAATAGAATAAGTAATTTTTTCAACCGATAGCGTTTGTCACTTAAAACTGTGTTTGGCAGAATGGTATTGATCATGGAACAATCTTTGGCGGTTGGGAAATTTCAGGTTTTCTAGCTTCAACTAGATCCAACAAATTAAGAATCTTTTGCAGATCGAAAGGTTCAGGCAAATTTAGGGGCATGTTTTGCTCGGTTATTATCTGCATCATAGCTTTTCCGTTGATGGTTCCATTGGCCACAACCAATAAATTGCTTTTAGGAGGAATTTGAGAGAAGGTAATTTTATTGTTTGATGCAATACTTTGCATACTTGCTCTTATATCAAGAAAAAAAGCTTGTGCTGCGTTCATTGAATCAGCCACCGTGTATGTGAAATTTTTAAGACTAAATTTGGAGGTAAAACGATCGCAATTGATATTGCCAAACTCAGGTGATTCAATGGTGAAATATTTGCTACCATTGATCCCAGATTCAGTCTCCTTTAAAGTAGTGGTGTTTTTCAAATGCACAGTAGCGTGCAAATATCTTTCACCTGATATGTATTTATTCCAACTTATAGAATCGGCCACATCGCCGCCCAAATTCTTTAGTTCCCTTGAAAAACTCCGCAACATTCTCTTTGACTTGGCGTTCCCTTTTTTGTCGTAATCAAATCCCTGCAATACCCCATTCTGGTTGACTATATATCTAAACTGAAGACTATCGAGCTTTTTCTTAAACCTGACTTTAGCCTTATCCGAAATACCGTTTAATCTTTCAAAATACGGGTTAAATATTTCAACCGTATCCAAATTGATTTTGCCTTTTCTGGTTGACCCTGTTTCATATCTAACCTGCGTAACGAAGAGCAATTTGGGTTTAAGCACAATTCTATCTATATTTTCAGACAATCGAATGGACTTCGCATTAGCAGTTGGAATCCAATTTATGGCTCCTGCACTATCTCTATGTCCCGCAAATGTTTGCATTTCTTGTGTAGATGAACTCCATGTATTGGGAAAATGCAGTTTGATATTTTTTCCTGGCGCTACGTTTGCCACTTCACCATTCTGGGCAGCACCAATCATGCAACTTCCGCCCGTTTCCAATAATTTTTTATTTGATGTAGTTGTCATCTTTCCACAATACAAATTGGCATAGGTTAAATACTCTTTAACCGAAATGGTAACCCATGACGTGGGCAAGCTGCCATCTGTCAATATTATTGAATTAGCAGTGATTTCTATTCCCAAACCGGCTTTACACCATAGGGTAGTATCTTTATTTGGGTTGACATAAAATACCTGTTCTTCAACATCATTCACAACAATTGTTTCACGCCTACTTATAGCCATCTGTTGTTGCTCAACAATTAAAGTATCTTTGTATTGAATTTGATGTCGATTGTCAAGTAGGGTATTTTGGGGCTCCATTATCGTAAGCGGAAATATTGGCGGTACCAAATGGCTTATTGCAATTTTTAAAGGCGGTTTTTGATCCAAATTATGGGTATCATTTTTAAAAATATTTTCTATTGAATCTGTTTTTTGTTTTGCTCCCAATTTTTTTTCTGTGGGCTGCTTTTTGTTTATTTTTTTGGCCACAGAATTGGATTTGTTTGTACCAAAACTCAGTGTAAATATTAGGCCCAAAAACAACACAAATGCAAACATATAATAGGAAAATCTGCGCAACGCAAATGTCTTTTTTGTGCTTTGCCAATCTTCTTTAATCCATTTTCGGTTTAGCACCTCTAAAGCCTGACTGTACTCATGCAAAAGCTTCCCCAGTGCTGGATCTGTGCGCATGTCTTCTTCCATATTTAGTCTTTCATCTAAGTTTGCCTGCCCCAGTAAATACTGCAGAATCTGATCCCTTTTTTCTTCGTTAAGATTTTCCATTTTTTACCATTTCTCTCGCCTTTTCTAGGCATTTATATTTTGAAGCTTTTGCCACTTGTGCGCTTGCCAAATTTAACTGTATGGCAATTTCGTCCATCGATTTTCTGTTGTAATAGAATAACTTTAACAATATTTGGCATTTATTTCCTAAGGAAGAAAGAGTGGTTTCTAAAATGCGGTACATCTCTTCCCTGTGAATAGATTCTTCCTCCTCACTATTTTCATTTAATACTGCAAAACAATCTATTTCACAAATGAGTTTCCGTTTACGCAATTCCATAAACCAAATTTTTTGGCCTATGGAAAGAAACAAAGCTTCTAGCTTATGTTCCTTATCTAAGCTGCTGTCTAGATACTTTTTGCAAACAATAACCGCTTCCTGTACGACATCTTCTGCATCCTCGCGACTTCCTGAGTTCTTTTGAACCCAATGTTGCAGCTTTTTACCACTGCGGTAAAGATTTGCATAGATATTGTGCTCGGTTTTGCGAAATAGTTCCAACATACAACAGAAGGATATTGCTTAAAACGCAAAAGGTAAACTTTTCTTGCGTAATTTTTTTTTTGGAACACTAAATTTAACTTATTTCAACCGATCTGGATTGTCGCTTAAAAACTGTTTCCAGCCGCTTCCTTTGGTACTCTTTTTGCCAAACTCCTTGGGACTAAACTGAAAGAAATGACAAACTGCGGCGGCAACTCCGTCCGTTGCATCCAATGTTTCGGGTTTTTCTTCAAATTTCAACAAATTCATAAGCATGGCTGCAACTTGTTCTTTACTTGCGTTTCCGCTGCCCGTAATGCTTTGTTTGATTTTTCGAGGCACATATTCATATACTGGCAATTGTTTAGAAATAGCCGCCGCAATTGCTACCCCTTGTGCCCGGCCAAGTTTGAGCATGCTTTGCACATTCTTACCATAAAATGGCGCTTCTATAGCCACTTCGGTTGCCCCAAAACCTTCTATTAATCCTACAACTTTTTCAAAAATATGAAACAATTTTTTTCCGTGATCTTCATATTTATCCAATTTCACAATCCCTACCCCCAATAGTTTCATTTGGGATCCTTGGGTTTCAATGATGCCATATCCCAATAAATTGGTTCCAGGGTCAATGCCAAGTATAATTCTTTCAGGATTGTTACTCACTGCTGCAAAGGAAAAGAAAAAGGCTGATTGCAATATGCAAATCAGCCTTTTTATTATGATTAATTTTTAATTTATTGTTTAATCAACTTGGCCACATGTTTTTCTTTGGTCTCTGTGTCAAGCACAGTTACAAAATAAATACCATTGCTTACAGAACTTAAATCAAGTCTATAAACCCCCTCGCTAATTTTTAGCGTTGCGATACTTATTTTTTGTCCTGTTACATCATGCAATGAAACTTCAGCATTTTGGGATCCGTTGATATAAAATTCCACGTTGGCATAATTTGTTGCCGGATTTGGAACCACTTTGATATATGGATCGTTGGATGTTGAAATTACACCAGGGCTAGCCGCTGCCGCAATGCCGCCAAATAAGTAATCGTTGTCACCAATTTCGGCATGCACCAAGTCGCGCGCTACTGGTGCCAATTCGCCTTTTGCTTGATCTATATTCTGCAAATTAGCAAGCGTTCCTGCATCTAATTTATTTCCATTTCCTCTGCCCCAATCTGCCAACAAAATCGTCTTTAAATCAGATTGTTCTTGGGTACTTGGTGTTAAACCTTGCATCATAGAAATTGCCATAGGCATACTTCCATTCATGGCCTGCCATTTTGCTTTTAAAATATCCAATGTGTAATTGTCCAAAGCGTTCTCAGCTTTCAATCTACCCATCCAAGTTTCGAAAACAGTTTTATTCTTCAAATAAATGGCTGCTTCGGCAATTCGCACTAGGCCTTGAGGTCCAATGACTCCTAAATTAACCGTGATAAGCTTGTGTGAATCGATAGTTACTTCTTTGCCATGGTCTATTAGAATAATAATGTCGAAGGATTTGCCTGTGAAATTATCACAAATATCCCATTTGTTTTGGGCATAATATTTTTGGGTATTGATTTGTTGACCGCAGGCTGCAGTGCTAGAGTACATAGTGGCAGGTGTACAAACGGTTGTAGTAACGCCTTGGTTTCCTATGATGCCAAAATTACACATTTCACTCACAGAGGAGGCAGGTGTGGCCCTGCAATCGCGGGCACCAAAACCGTTATTGTAATTGTTGCTTACAAATGTATTTCTGCCTGGCTGACCCGCAAAACCTATGCCTCCAACATGTCCTTGAGCTTCCACCCCAGAATACAAATAATTGTAAAGGTAATTGTTCACTACATTGGGTATAGAAACCGCCAACCCATCGCTTCTTAAGAAAATAGCCCTGCGGGTATCAAATACACAATTGGTAAAAATATTGTTAGAGTTGTTGCCGGCTTGCATAAATATACCCACAGAATTGCACATAGCACCTGCTACTTTTCGGCAATCTTTTAGCCTCACAATATTGCAATTGATATCCAAACCACGACTTAGAGAATCCAAAATGCCAATGTCACCAGCCATGTCAATGTCATTTTCATTAATTATGGATTTGCTCAAACGGCGTGTCCAAATGCCTACATCAAAACCTTTGATATTGTTGTCGCGAATGTTTAAATTCGACATTCTTTCGGCAAAAATTCCTGTTGACCTGTTGTAAACATTATCGGAATTTCGAAGTTCGTTTGCAAATACTAAAGCTGGCAAATCTCCGTTGCTAAGCCTGATTTGAACATCGCTGCCAAATTTCCCTTGGAATGTTTTTTCTATTTCATTGTTCTCAATATTCAATGGACCAGTATTGGTTGTAACATCAATACTGCGATACATATTCGTGAATTTGTTTTCGCTAATGCTGGCAGAAAAACGCAATGCATAGATTCCAAAATAACGGTTTGGCTGGCTGGCCTTATCGCTATTGCGGAAATCATTCTGACTGACAATTTCTTCCATTTTTACGCTTCGCAGAATAATTCCCCAATAATCATAGGTGGGGTATAAAAGTTTCTTGGTGAAATCGTAATTGGAAATAACAAATGAGTTGTGCGTGATACCTTGATTGTAGGAAAGTGAACTACGATCGATGCGAACCCCTATGTTACAATCGGTAAATGTGTTGTCGGTAATTTTTACTCCTTCGGGCCCAGTGGTTTTTACATCAATGGCATGTTTGGCATTTTTAAATGTATTGGTATGTATAAATCCACTTGAGCTATCTTTAAAGGTAAATCCTACCCAAACATCATGCATGTCGCAAGGGCGGAAAACGCTATTGTTGGCGCGAACAATGGAACTGTCTTCAAAAATAATTTCTCCGTCTCTGTCAAAAACAACATCGATTGTAGTCATATCCAAAACAGCCTTATTGCGAACATAAACACGCCCTGCAACGTAGTATTTGCCATCCCACCATTGATTGGTAGTATAAACTGTGCTATCTTGTATTAAATGGAAGTTGGTGTCGTTCGTATTGAAACAACAATCCCCTTCCTCTATCACAATTGTATCCCAGTCTTCACAGCAATGACTGCGGAATGCATGCAGTATATAAATACCCGGATTGCAAGCCAATGCGTTTGTACCGGTATTTAAATAGCTGTTATTCCACCACCAAGTATACAACACATTTACCTGAGGGTTTAATGCTGTCAAGGTAATACATGCTCCAGAACCTTTGCATATGGTTGGGTTTGGAGTTGGTGAACCAATATTGGCCGTAGCACCTGTAACAAACGTTACGCTGAAAACCTTACTTGTATCGGCGCAACCTGTAACCGTATTGATTACAATCAATTGATAGTTTCCATTGGCATTTAAAGTTATGCTTTGATTGGTCGAAACCGTAACATTGTTTAGCAACCAGTTGTAGCTAAAGACTTGCCCTGATAGAGGAATTGGTCCGCAGACTTTGGCCACACCCAATTGGTTTTTACAAAGTTCATAACAACCCCTTGGAATATTTCTTAAATCTGGCTTTGGATTGATAATCACATACCCGCTGCCTGAACCTTGACAACCATAAATATCAGTAGCTGTAAGGGTATAGTTGCCAGTGCTAAATACTTTTATTGGATTCACCACCTGCCCATTGCTCCATTGATATGAGACGTATGGTCCCACAATGGAACCCGCTAATGTCACCACATTGCCTTCACAAACTTGCGTAAACGACGGAGTAACTGTAACCACAGGCCCTTGCAGCAATTTGAGTTTCAAAGTGTCCTTGGCTATGCAACCAAATGAATTTGTGACGGTTAAAAATGCATTGTAATTGCCGACTGGAACTGAGGAAAATGCCCCTGGATTGGTGGTGGATGTGAAAGCACCGGGCATAATATTCCAACTGTAATTGTATCCCAATCCGTTTAAGGCGAGCAAGGTGAAATAAGAGGCCGAGCACATGCTGTCAGCGGACAGAATTGTAGCATTTGGATTTGGATTTACGATTACGGTAAAGGGTCCTAGTTTTTTGATACAACCACGATTGTTGGTTACATTTACCCAGTAAACCCCTGATTTTCGAATGGTATCTTTATTCCCAAACTTTCCATCATTCCAAGCATACGTATAACTAGCAGAAAATGGCGCCAAAGCTGAAACATAACCGCCTTCGCAAATACTAAATGTTGGCCCAGCCTGAGCCACACCGTTAACCGTATAAGTTAAGGCAGGCGGATTGAATGTAGTTGTATTTACTATATACGATGCAGTGTCTTTGCAACCTTGTTGATTTTGGATAATCAGTCGAACGGTATAACTTCCCACTACATTATATACATGGAATGGACTTTGAAGATTTGAATTTGTGGCATCGCCAAATGTCCAACCCCAATGCACTATGGGCGACCAACTGGTACTTTGATCTACAAATTGTATGGATTGACCAATACAACCGCTATCGCAGAAACCAAAATTTGCGTTAAAAGGCTTTATTACTACAGTGTCATAAACGGTTTTAATACAACCCAAACAACTCACCTGATGAATAATATAGTAGGTCCCTGGTAAAGAGTAATTATGGGTTAATGGCAAAATGGTTGTTGCCAATGAGGATCCATCGCCCCAGTCGGTGGAATAAGTTACCACTTTCCCTTTAACAATTGATTGCGCTTTGTAGGATAGTTGTATGAAATTATAATTACAGGTAACTGGGAAAGTATGCCTAATTTTTGGCCTTAATATGTAAGGGACGTAGGTCGGAACTTTCACCGTAATCCAACATCCTGAGGCGCAGAGCACAGATAGTGTCACATTGTTATAATAACCTGTATCTGCAAACCAATGTTGCGGGCTTGTTTGATTTGAATAATCGCCATCTGAAAAATTCCATAGCACCGTAGAATAAGGTTGTCCAGTTATTGACGCGGTATATTGTCCGAAGCAAGGGTCATAGGTTGCAGTAACCACCGGTGTGCAAACACAGCTAGCGCCCCCGCCACCTGTAATGGTGCAATTTTGGTTTAAAGTAACCGATGCGGTGTCTTTACATCCATTTTTGTCGGTAACAACAACGGTATGTGTGCTGTTAAACACAGTAGAATAATGCTGGAAAGTTGTATCCGCAGTGCTAGGGATACTCGTTTGCGGGCTCCATTGGTAGGACCAAGTTGCATTCTGGGTGGCCTGCATATAATAGGGTACAGGCAAAGAAGGGGATGCCATACAATTCCAACTGATATTTACATTTGGTTTTGGTTTTTTAGGGAACGGATTTATATTGTAACTAATACTGGTACTGCAACCACTTTGAATTAGAGTTAATGTATATGTGCCAGTGGTATTTACCAAAAGTGTTTGCGTAGTTGCGCCACCAGGGCTCCAACTGTAAGCATATCCAGGAGGGCCAATCAAGCGAACGGTATCGCCCTTGCAGGAAGAATCACCAAGTGTAATAATACCCGTAGGTATTGCGTTGATGGTAACCAATTTGGTGCACAATTTCGGGCAAATGGTATTTTGAACAGAAACCTGGCCTTGGTTAATATTCCCCCAAGTTATAGTTAAAGAAGTCGGTGTTTGGGCTGTAATATTTCCACCTATGGCATTCCACTGCCAAATATTGGCTGGGTTGGATGGAATTGTGTAAGTAACAGAGTTGCCGATACAAGTGGTTGTCGGTCCGGTAATCGTTGGGCAAACAGTATCAATAACCAAAACTGTTAATTGCGACTGAGAATAGCATTTAAACTGCCAAGAATTATTATATTGTTGGTTGTAGTAGGTTGTAGTAATTGTGTATGTGCCGGGTGTAGTGAATGTCATTACATCCGTATTACCCGAAGGCGTATGGGTAATTGCAGGACTCACAGTCCATGTAGAACCTACAATGTTTGGCGTATTTGTATAATTAAAAGTTGCCGTTGTGCCAACACAAACCACGGTGGGTCCGTTTATTGGAGGATTGGGTGGTAATGGCACCTTATTGATTTGCACAGAAACGGTATTGGTACAAACCAAATTTGGATTTATTGCGGTAGCATAGATAACGCCAGTGCCCGCAGATCCCCAGGTTATGGTTATAGATGTTGGACTATTCGGTCCAATAGTTCCGCCCGAAACCAACCATGTGACAGGCACATTGCTTGTATAAGTGACCGTAGAAAATTCGCATGTCGCTTGGGCTGTATCAATTTTAATTGACCCTTGCACCACAAACCACATGGTGTCTCTTCCATGGCAGCAAGTAATGTCATTTTGAACATCTGCAATCACAAAAAAGGTACCCAAGACATTGTTCGGAATCGTAACATTTATAATATTGCCAGGATTGTTGGCGATATTGATGTTAGGGTTTGAAGGCTGCCAGCTGTAACAAGAACCTGGAATTAATGGCACTGAATACTGCACCGTAGAACCTTGACAAACTGTATCCGGTCCTGTAATTTGCAAATTGGCTGGAAAGATTGGAATATCGATGCTATTATAACCGCAAGTATAGGGTCCACCGACAACTGTTAGTGATATATTTCCCAAAGGACCGTTCCCCCAAAGCACACAAATGCTGTCTCCATTTACTGAAGGCGTTCCAATGCCACCGGTAATTACCCAATTGTAGGTTGCACCGGCAAAATAAGGGGTGTTGTAACAATGTTTGGTATTATGACAAACTGTTCCTGGACAATTGATTGGCGGAGGTGTTCCGTTGTTTACTTTTACTTTGATAATGGTATCATCGGTGCATCCACTGGCGTATTTTACAGTTAACTTTACATTGTAAACTCCTGCTAAAGCGTAGGTATGCGTTGTTGTAGATGTATTTGAGCTAAAAGTGGAGTAGTCTCCAAAATCCCAAGTGTAATTGGTGATTAGCGCATTGATGGTTGAAGCACCTGCATTGAAATGTGTTGTTCCAGTTAAGCATGCGGTATCTGCCTTAAAAGAGGCCGTTGGAGATGGACAAACATCAAAAATGCAAATTTGTGTATCTCGGCAACCAAAATCATTCCATGCCACCAATTGAACGGTTATTGTAGGTCCGGCGCCAACATTTAATTGTACAATATTGCTATTCCCTCCTGAATTTATAGAACCCCCGCTTAGAACCGTCCATTGAAAATTGTAGATTTGATTACTCATTAACTGACTGAAAATATCCAAAGCTTGAACACTGGCTACATTCCATCTGCACAAACAAGTTCTTTTCTCGTCCTTATCTGGATTACCAGAAGTGCCTCGACTTAAATCACAAAAATTTCCAATTTGAGGCTGATTGGCCACCAAAACTTTAATTTTACCTGTATTAATGCAACCGTGAATAGAAGTTTCTTTCACAGTGAGTAACCCAGTTCCTGGAACCGTCCAATGCACGAGAACAGATGCACCCGTATTGCTTCCTACAATGGAACCGCCATTTATGGTCCAATAAAACGATGAACCTGCCAGTCCGCTGGCTGTGTAAGTTTCATAAGCGCCTTCACAGACCGTATCGTTCCCTGTTACAACCGGGTTTGGCCTAGGCCAAACCGTGATTGTAGCTGTTGCGGTATAGGTATTTGGACCTAGAACATAGGTCATTGTTACCGTATATGAACCCGCATTTACAAAAGTATGCGTTGGGCTGCAAGCTAGGCTGGTGTTGTAAACCCCGCTGCTTGGATCTCCAAAATTCCAAGAATAGGTTCCATTACCCACACTAGAGTTGTAAAAAGTGACCGTTAAGGGCGCACAACCGTTGTAGGTGCTAGCATTAAATGACGCTTGGGCCGAAAGATTAGGACTGGCACCCAAGAAGAGAAAAAACGCCAAAAGGCAATAAAGTTTGGTATTGATTTTTTTCATACGCGTAGTTTTTTTAAGGTTAAAGGTTCAATACAATTCGTAATGGTCATACCCCTATCCTAATTTTTCAAACTTACATTACTTTGACAATGTATACAAGAAAAAAAAACAAAACTGTTGAAAACATTGATTTTTATACAAAAAAATTACAAATTATTCAATTCAACTATTCGGTATTCAAGGAAAAAGACGAAATTCGCAGCACAAATAAAACATGGCTTTCGATTTAAATTTAATCCGTTCAGTTTACGAGAAAATGCCCTCAAGGGTTCAGGCAGCGCGCCAATTGTTAGGCAAACCGCTAACCCTCACCGAAAAAATACTTTATAGCCACCTTTGGGATGGCAATTCCAATACCCCATTTGAAAGAGGCAAATCTTATGTAGATTTTGCGCCAGATAGAGTTGCCATGCAAGATGCAACAGCACAGATGGCGCTGTTGCAATTTATGCAAAGCGGTCGCACACAAGTGGCTGTGCCCAGCACAGTGCATTGCGACCATCTAATTCAAGCAAAAGTGGGTGCAGCAGAAGATTTGGCAACTGCAGTGGATAAAAACAAAGAAGTTTATGATTTTCTTGCCTCTGTAAGCAACAAATACGGAATTGGTTTTTGGAAACCCGGCGCAGGTATTATTCACCAAGTGGTATTGGAAAACTACGCATTCCCGGGTGGAATGATGATTGGTACGGATAGCCATACTGTAAATGCGGGTGGCTTAGGAATGGTTGCCATTGGTGTAGGCGGTGCCGATGCAAGCGATGTAATGGCAGGCTTTGCTTGGGAATTGCTTTTTCCAAAATTGATTGGTGTAAAACTAACTGGCAAAATGAATGGCTGGACCAGTGCCAAAGATGTAATTTTAAAAGTTGCAGGAATTCTTACTGTGAAAGGCGGAACCAATAAAATTGTTGAATATTTCGGCCCAGGTGCTGAAAGTATCAGTTGCACAGGAAAAGGCACCATTTGCAATATGGGTGCAGAAATAGGTGCAACAACATCCATTTTTGGGTACGATTTAAAAATGGCAGAATACCTTCGGGGAACTGACCGTTCGGATATCGCTAATCTTGCAGACCAAGTGAGTGATTGCTTAAATGGCGATGCTGAGGTTTACGCAAACCCCGAGAAGTATTTCGATGAAGTTATAGAAATTAATTTAAGTGAGCTTGAACCACATATCAACGGACCGTTTACTCCAGATTTGGCATGGCCGATTGGTAAATTTGCCGCTGCTGTAAAGGAAAACGGATGGCCCCAAGAATTAAGTGTGGGTTTGATAGGCAGTTGCACAAATAGTTCTTACGAAGACATTAGCCGAGCTGCATCTTTGGCAAAACAAGCTACAGCAAAAGGATTGATAGCAAAAAGTGAATTTACCATTACCCCAGGCAGTGAACAAGTAAGATTCACTGTTGAAAGAGATGGGTACTTGGCTGATTTTGACAAAATTGGAGGCATGGTTTTGGCGAATGCTTGCGGACCTTGCATTGGGCAATGGGCAAGGCATGGAGCAGAGTTGCAAGAAAGAAATAGCATTATTACTTCATTCAACCGTAATTTTAGCAAGCGTGCAGATGGCAACCCTAATACGCACAGTTTTGTGGCCTCGCCAGAGATTGTGACCGCCATGGCGATTGCTGGTAATTTAACTTTTAATCCATTGACTGATTATTTAACCAACGATAAAGGTGAGCAAGTAAAACTGGATGAGCCCACTGGTTTTGAAATGCCCGCTAATGGATACGCAGTTGATGATGCCGGTTACCAAGCGCCTGCTGAAGATGGCGGTGCAGTGGAGGTGGTTGTGAGCCCAACCAGCGATCGGCTGCAACTATTAAAACCCTTTGCTGCCTGGGAAGGAACAGATATTAAAGGTCTCCGGTTGCTAATAAAAGCAAAAGGAAAGTGCACAACAGACCATATTTCTATGGCGGGTCCATGGTTAAAATTCCGCGGACATCTAGACAATATTAGCAACAATATGCTTATTGGCGCAGTGAATGCATTTAACGACAAAACAGACAATGTATTGAACCAACTAACGGGTGAATATGGAAGTGTACCCGCTATGCAGCGCATATACAAAGGCGCAGGGGAGTTTAGCATTGTGGTTGGGGAAGAAAATTATGGCGAAGGAAGCAGCAGAGAGCATGCCGCAATGGAACCTCGTTTCTTGGGAGTGCGTGTTGTATTAACCAAATCATTTGCCCGTATTCATGAAACAAACCTAAAAAAACAAGGCATGCTTGCGATTAATTTTGCGGACAAAGCCGATTACGAAAAAATTCAGGAATGGGATACGGTAGATGTAAATGGTTTGACGAATTTCTCGGAAGGGCAACCCTTAAGTTTAACCCTGAACCACAAAGACGGTAGCAAAGACACCATTTCGGTAACGCATACATACAATGCGCAACAAATCGAGTGGTTTAAAGCCGGTGGCGCATTGAATCTTATCCGAAAAGGATTGTTATAAGGAAGTGATTTGACCCAGTTCAACTGGGTTTTACATTGCGTTTCTAAGTCTGTTTTTTCTTGCAATACCTAAGAATGTGGCATTCAATGTCGCCTTAAATTTATTTAAAACCAATCCTCCGAATTGCAAGGCAGATTATTTTTTTTTACTGAAATCGGTTGCAATATTGAAATCAGAATATAATTGACTGTATTTGTCATGTTTTTTCTTGTCAATATTGAAAACTTTAGGTCAAATATTGCTAGATGCAAGAACCTTTGAAGGTCTAATTGTTTCTGACTAATCTTATCCTCTTATATAAAATCACCCATTCCCATTTTCTCGTGCCTCCTTATCGCGCATCTGCGCGCTGGTTAGTCTACTCCCATCATGGCTCCAACCAGGCTTCCCAAAGGCATACATGAATTTATTTTTTAAACCCGGTGCGTTTTTAACATCTGCAAATAATTGTTGCCATTCTTTAAAAATAACCACCGAAGGGCTATGTGTTTCCAAGTTTTTGGTTAGTCCAAAACGCACCTTTTGGTAGTTGTCATCTTCATCTTCAAAAGTGCCAAACAATTTGTCCCAAAAAATAAAGATCATGCCCATATTTTTGTCCAAATACCTAGGATTGGAACCATGATGCACTCGATGATGTGATGGAGTAACAAAAACAATTTCCCAAAATGGCATTCGTTTGATCAATTGGGTATGTACCAAACTGCCATAAAGCTGCTGAATGGCGAAAGCGAGCATCACATCCTCCGCCCTAAAGCCCAAGAAGCCCAAAGGAAGAAAAAAAACAAAGCGATACAGGGGTTCGAAAACGGAACTTCTAAAACCCACGGTAATGTTATAATTTTCACTGCTGTGGTGGACGGTATGTACCGCCCAAAAAAAACGCACCGTGTGGCTCAGCCAGTGCACAAACCAATAAACCAAATCTGTTAGAATTATAACCAAAACCCAATAATACCAGCTATCCTCGTTCAAGTGCACTGCTTTTAGTCCGTATACAAATGCCATACAAATTAAAAACACAACCCGCATCAATACATCTAGGGAAGAATTAATAAGGGTCATTAAAAGGTTGTTTAAAGTATCCTTGAAGGAATAAAGTTTAGCCTGCACAATGTTTGAAACCACAATTTCCCCAAGTATGGCAACCGCATAAATTGGCACTGTAATTATGGTCATTGCACCTTCCCACCAGTAACTATTTGGAAAACCCATTCTCGCAAAAATAGCAATCTATTTTTATTATTAGAAGCATAAAATACCAACCATGGATTAATATTATGCAAATAAAAAAGATAACGCAACAATTGGTGCTATTTTTGAACTGGTTAACAGATAGTCTTATAAAATGAAAAAAGCATTAAAAATTACAGGCATTGCATTGGGTGCAATGCTAATACTCCTCTTGGTTGCGCCTTTTGTGTTTAAAGGAAAGATTGTACAAGCCATTAAAAACACCGCCAACAAGCAACTCAATGCGACATTAAACTTTGACAATAACATAGACCTAAGCTTTCTGCGTAGCTTTCCCAATGTGTCATTGGAAATCAAGAACCTTAGCATAGTTGGAAAAGATAGCTTTGTTGGGGACACTTTGGTCTATTTTCCTGAAATGCGCCTAACCCTAGATGTAATGAGTGCCATTAAAGGGGAAGAAATAAAAATTAAAAGGATATATCTTAAAGCACCAAAAATTGACATTGAAACAATGAAAAGTGGACGTGCAAATTGGGATATTGTAAAAACAGATACCACCAAAACCACCAAAGACACGGGTGGAAGCACTTTTAAAATGGCATTGAAATCACTAGAGATTGAAAAAGGGCACCTGATTTACGATGATAAAAGTTTAAATTTCTTTACAGAATTAAAAGAATTTGACCACACTTCTAGTGGAGACTTCACTACAGACAATTTTATGATGGAAACCAAAACCCAGGCTAAGTCTTTAACTTTAGGTTATGGCGGAGTTAATTGGTTATTCAATATCGGCACTGAAATTTTGGCAAACATTCAAATGGATTTAAAATCTTGGAAATTCAGTTTTGACAAAGGGAAAGTAAAGTTAAACGATTTAAACATAGAAAGCGATGGCTTTGTTGATTTAAATGACAACGATATCGATATGGATATTAAATTTAAGGCCCTCGAAAATACATTTAAGAGCTTTTTATCCTTGGTGCCTGGCATGTATCAAAACAATTTTAAAGATTTACAAGCTTCTGGCACAATGGGCTTTGGTGGGTTTATCAAAGGCAAAATGACAGATGATAAAATGCCTTCCACCGATGTTTCACTTAAAATAAACAATGGAGGATTTAAATACCCGTCCTTGCAATTTCCCGCAGACAATATCAACCTAGATTTGCATTTCACAAATCCAGATGGCACACCTGATAAAAGCATTGTTGATGTTCAAAAATTGAATTTATCCTTGGCTGGGGAACCCTTTGCCATGAAATTGTTATTAAAGACACCCGTTAGCGATCCTTATATAGACGGAAACGTAAAAGGCAAAATTGACCTTTCAAAAATAGTGGGTTTAATTCCATTGGAAAAAGGCACAAAATTGGCGGGTTTGATTGATGCAGATTTGAGTGCAAAGGGAAATTACAGCGCTGCAAATTCTAAAAATTATTCTAAATTAAATGCCGATGGAAAATTATTGGTAAAAAATCTAATTTATCAAGGTGCCAGTGATAAAGATGCCTATCAAATTGAAAATTTAGAATTGAATTTTACACCGCAGGCAGTAAAGATGCCTGTTTGTATTGCGCAGATAGGCAACAATGATTTTAACGTAAAAGGCAAAATTGAAAATTTCTTGGGTTATGCATTTGCAGGAGAAACGTTAAAAGGGGAAGTTGATTTAGAAAGCAAGTATATAAATGTAAATAGTTTTTTAAGCGATAAACCCTCAGTTGAAGAGCCGAAAGTTGCAGATACCGCTGCATTAACCATTGTAGAAATCCCTTCTAATTTGGATATTTCTTTAAATACCAAAATTAATAAATTGGTATATGATAACTATATATTGACCGATTTGGGAGGGCATACACGTATTCAAAACTCTCAATTAAACCTTGAAAATTTGCGCGCTAACCTATTGGGTGGTACTATAAAATTAGATGGCACGTATGACAGCAAAAATGCAAAAAATCCATTTACAAACATGTCTACTAAAATTGAGAGAATGAATTTTTCGCAAACGTTTGCTTATTTTCCCATGTTGTCAAAGTTTGCCCCAATTGCCAAAATGATAGATGGCCTTTTTAATGCAAATATTGATTTAAGCAGCATATTAAATGACAAAATGCAACTCAATTACAACAGCATGAATGTGAATGGAATGGTTAGTTTTACAGATGCTGCTGTGAAGAATTTAGATGTAGTAAAACAAATCGCATCTCAGTTAAAAATCAATTGGTTAGAAAATTTACAAATCAAAAATCAAACCGTTAAATTTCAAATCAAAGAGGGGATCTTTAAGCTATTAGATAGTTTCACCATTCCATTGGGTCAGGGAGCAGTAATGCGTTTGGCGGGCATGACCAAGTTAAATCAAACACTAAGTTATGGCGGATGGATAAAAATTCCCCGCAAAGCTATGGGTGCTGCCAATTCCGTTGTGGATGGCTGGGTAAAACAAGCTGCGACTAAGGGTTGGAAACTGGATGTGGCAGAAATGATACCAGTAGATTTAAATATAGGTGGGACAATATTAAAACCTTTGGTCAGCTTAGGTTTGAAAGGTTTCAAACAAAATATCGTAGACAATCTTAAAGACCAAGGCAAAGCGATAATTAAAGGAGAGGCAAATAAAAAACTTGCAGAAGGATTAAAAATTGCACAGGCTCAAGCGGATAAAATTAAAGCAGAAGCGAAGGACAAAGCGGACAAATTGCGGGCTGAAGGAAAAAAAGCTGGAGACGCCATTCGCGCGGAATCCAAAAAGCGTTCGGGTCAAATTATGGATGAAGGAGACAAAGCCTACCAGAGGGTGATGGATGAAACCAATAAACAGGCGGACAATATTATTGCGTCTGCAAGCAATCCAATAGAAAAACAAGCCAAAAAAATTGCTGCAGATAAGTTGCGGAAAGAGGGGGCGAAAAAGGCAAATGACGGAAAAGCCGTGTTTTACAAACAAGCCGCTGCGGTTGAGGAAGAAGGGAACAAAAAAGCCGACCAAGTGGAATCTGAAGCGAATAAACGGGCTGATGAAGTGGAAAATGGTGCCAGCACTAGGGCAGATAAAATAATGAAAGACGCTGAGGCGAAGAGCAAATTATAGTGGATTGGAGAATTTATTAAATGAAAAAATCACCACAACAAGATATATGTCTATTTCGCCTTTGTTTTTAATACTTATTTTGCCCCTCTAAGTGCATTTGCATGCACCTTTCGCCAAAAATAGGTTTGCTCAGGTATATTGATTTCTCCGCGTTAGCGATTGCTTTTTATCAGGCTGGCAACATTTTGAACACTTGCCATAAATAACTGAAAATTTGTCAGTATAGTTTCAATTGGCATAAAAATGGGGAATGAGGAGGCACAAGCACAAGCTAAAAAAACAAATATATATATGTCAGTAAATGTAAAACCATTGGCAGACAGGGTTCTAGTAGAACCGCTGCCAGCAGAGAACAAAACTGCATCCGGAATTATTATTCCAGATACCGCTAAAGAAAAGCCTGTAAAAGGAACCGTAGTTGCTGCAGGTCCAGGAAAAGTAGATGAGCCTATGACTGTAAAGGTTGGGGACATGGTTCTGTATGGCAAATACGCTGGAACAGAATTGGCCGTTGACGGCAAAGATTATTTAATCATGCGCGAAAGCGACATTTTTGCAATCGTTTAAAATTAACAAAACAAAATGGCAAAGAAAATAGAATTTAATGTTGGCGCACGCGAAGGTTTGAAACGCGGTGTAGACGCTTTAGCAAACGCAGTTAAAGTAACACTTGGTCCAAAAGGACGCAATGTGGTTATTGATAAAAAATTCGGTGCTCCACAAGTAACCAAAGACGGAGTAACCGTTGCTAAGGAGATTGAATTGGCAGACCCTACCGAAAACATGGGCGCACAAATGTTGAAAGAAGTGGCTTCTAAAACTGCAGACATTGCAGGCGATGGAACTACAACAGCAACTGTTTTGGCTCAAATTATTGTAACCGCTGGATTGAAAAACGTAGCTGCAGGTGCAAACCCAATGGACTTGAAGCGTGGAATTGAAAAAGCCGTGAAAGTTGTGGTGGATGCCCTTGAAAAAATGGCACAACCTGTAGGTGACGACCACAGCAAAATCGAACAAATTGCTTCCATTAGCGCGAACAATGACAATACCATTGGTGCTTTGATTGCAGAAGCCATGAAGAAAGTGGGTAAAGACGGAGTAATCACCGTTGAAGAAGCAAAAGGAACGGATACCACTGTGGATATCGTAGAAGGTATGCAATTTGACAGAGGTTATCTTAGTCCTTATTTTGTTACCAACGCTGAAAAAATGGAAACCGAATTGGACAATCCATACATCCTTATTTATGACAAAAAAGTAAGCAATATGAAAGACTTGCTTCCAGTATTGGAAAAAGTTGTACAAACTGGCAAACCTCTTTTAATTATAGCTGAAGACGTGGAAGGTGAGGCACTTGCTACTTTGGTTGTAAACAAAATTCGCGGAGCCCTGAAAATTGCTGCTGTAAAAGCACCAGGTTTTGGAGATCGCAGAAAAGAAATGTTGCAAGACATTGCCATACTTACTGGCGGAGCTGTAATTAGCGAAGAGCAAGGTCGCAAATTGGAAGATGCTGAATTGGTAGATTTGGGTCGTGCTGAAAAAATAACCATTGACAAAGACAACACCATAGTTGTAAACGGAGCTGGAAGCAAAGACGATATAAAAGGCCGTATCAATCAAATTAAAGCACAAGTTGAAAGCACTACAAGTGATTACGACCGCGAAAAATTGCAAGAACGTCTTGCAAAATTAAGTGGTGGGGTTGCTGTATTGTATATAGGCGCTGCAACAGAGGTTGAATTGAAAGAGAAAAAAGACCGTGTAGACGATGCATTGCATGCAACACGCGCTGCGGTTGAAGAAGGCATCGTACCAGGTGGTGGCGTAAGCTTCATCCGCACAATTTCTGCTTTGGATAATTTGAAAGGCGAAAATGATGACGAAACTACCGGTATTCTAATTGTTCGTCGCGCGTTGGAAGAGCCTTTGCGTCAGATTGTCGCAAATGCAGGTGGAGAAGGCAGCATTGTGGTGCAAAAAGTAATGGAAGGTACAGGCGATTTTGGTTACAATGCCCGCACTGAAAAATACGAAAACCTAATTGCTGCTGGTGTAATTGATCCTAAGAAAGTAAGCCGTGTAGCGCTTGAAAATGCAGCATCTATTGGTGCAATGATTTTAACTACCGATTGCGTACTTAGCGAAATCAAAGAAGACGAAAAAGGTCACAGCCATGGCCCCGATATGGGTGGCATGGGTGGAATGATGTAAGCAGACCGTTGAACTTGCGAAGCAAGTTCTTACGGGTCGCTTATCCCGACATCGAAGGCCCCTGCCTGAGATCGTCTGGATACAATCAAATACAAAAAAGCCTCTGGGAAATCAGGGGCTTTTTTT
>Ga0209181_10002376_pt1 | contig 30988 bp, 28 predicted proteins | sample MAT05_FD_187208 | JGI IMG/M metagenome (GOLD analysis project Ga0209181, IMG submission 187208) | Freshwater microbial communities from Lake Fryxell liftoff mats and glacier meltwater in Antarctica - MAT-05 (SPAdes) (version 2) | ecosystem: Environmental > Aquatic > Freshwater > Ice > Liftoff... | reverse complement strand
CTGGACGCCGCCTGCGCCCGATGAAACCGCGCCGGCCGACAGTGCCGAGCCGCCGCGGCAGGCCGTCGCGCTGACCACCGTGGCAGCCACCGTGATGGAGCAGGTCGTGCCGACCCGGCGCGCGGCCGGCCCGGGGCCGGTCCTGGCTCCGGCCGCGGTTCCGGCCGTGCCCGCCGGCCGCCATGAATCCCACCCCGCGCCCGATGCAGACGCCGAGCAGCGCGCCCGCCACATCGCCACGCTGGACTGGCCTGCGCTGCGCCAGGCGGCCGCCGACTGCAAGGCCTGCGGCTTGTGCGCGGAGCGCCGGCAGGCCGTGTTCGGCGTCGGCCACCCGCGTGCCCACTGGATGGTGGTGGGCGAAGCACCCGGCGAGCAGGAAGACCTGAAGGGCGAACCCTTCGTCGGCCCGTCGGGCGAACTGCTCGACGCCATGCTGCGCGCACTCGCTCTGAGCCGCGCCGAGGACGGCCCGGCGCCACCGGCGCAGCGCGTCTACATCGCCAACACGGTGAAGTGCCGGCCGCCGCGCAACCGCAATCCGGCGGCCGACGAGATGGCGCGCTGCGAGCCCTTCCTGGTGCGTCAGATCCAGCTCGTGCAGCCGCGCATCATCCTGGCGATGGGGCGCTTCGCGGTGCAGGCGCTGCTGCGCACCACCGAGCCCATCGGCAAGCTGCGCGGCCGTGTGCACTCGTACCAGGGTGTGCCGTTGATCGTCACCTACCACCCGGCGTACTTGCTGCGCAACCTGCCCGACAAGGCGCGCGCCTGGGACGACCTCTGTCTGGCCGCCGACACCGCCGCGCTGGCCGGCTGAGCACTGCGGCGAACCGGGCTACGGCTTGGCGACTTTCTTCGGCCGCGCCCAGCCGCTCAGCGTGACCTGCTTGGCCCGCGCCACCGTCAAGGCGCCGGCCGGCGCGTCTTTCGTGATCGTCGAGCCTCCGCCGATGGTGACACCGTCACCCAGCGTCAGCGGCGCCACCAGCACGCAGTTCGAGCCCACGTGCACGTCTGCACCTATCGTCGTGCGGTGCTTGTTCGCGCCGTCGTAGTTGGCGGTGATGCTGCCGGCGCCGAAGTTCACGCGTTCGCCCACCGTGGCGTCACCCAGGTAGGCCAGGTGGTTGGCCTTGGCGCCGCGCGCCAGCGTCGAATTCTTCACCTCGACGAAGTTGCCGATGTGCACCTCGGGCCCGAGTTCGGCGCCCGGCCGCAGGCGGGCGAACGGGCCGACCAGCGCGCCGGCACCGACCGCGGCGCCCTCGACGTGGCAGAACGGGTGGATGACCGCGCCAGCGTCGACAGTGGCGTCGCGGATCACGCAATTGGCGCCGATGCGCACGCCGTCGCCCAGCGCCACGCGGCCCTCGAAGACGCAGTTGACGTCGATCTCGACATCGCTGCCGCAAATCAGTTCGCCGCGCACGTCGAAGCGCGCCGGGTCGGCCAGACGCACGCCGGCTTCCATCAGCGCGGTGGCGCGCGCGGCCTGGTAACGACGTTCCAGGTCGGCCAGTTGCAGCGGGCTGTTGACACCCAGCACCTCGGTGTCGCTCGCGGCGTGGGTGGCGACCACCGGCACACCTTCGGCCACCGCCATGGCGACGATGTCGGTCAGGTAGAACTCGCGCTGCACGTTGTCGTTCTTCAGTGCCATCACCCAGCGCTTGAGCAGCGCGGTGGGTGCGGCCATCATGCCGGTGTAGACCTCGCGGATGTGGCGCTGCGCCGGGCTGGCGTCCTTGTGCTCGATGATGCCCAGCACATGGCCGCCATGCGCGTCACCGCTGCGCACGATGCGGCCGTAGCCGGTGGCGTCCGCCAGTTCCACGGTCAGCAGGGCCAGCCTGCGGCCGGCGCAGGCCGCCACCAGCGCCTGCGCGGTGGCCGTGCGGATGAGCGGCACGTCGCCGTTCAGGATCAGCGTGGTCGGGTTGGCGTCGTCCAGCACCGGCACCACCTGCTGCACGGCGTGGCCGGTGCCCAGCTGCGGCATCTGGCGCACGCTGCTGGCGCCGCTGGCCGCCACCGCCGCCTCCACCTCGTCGGCGCCGTGGCCGGTGACCAGCACGGTGTGCGCCGCACCCAGGCCAGCGGCCGCGTCCAGGACATGCTGCAATAGGGTGCGGCCGCCAACGCGGTGCAAGACCTTCGGCAATGCCGACTTCATGCGGGTGCCCTTGCCCGCAGCCATGATCACGACGTTGAGTACCATGCCCGTATCCCTGATTTCATTGCTGAGAAGACTCGTCATTATCGGCGTGGCCCTGTTGCTGCTGACCGGCTGCAGCGCGCTGCGCCTGGGCTACAGCAACGGGCCGCAACTGGCCTGGTGGTGGCTCGACGGCTACGTGGACTTCAGCAGCGAGCAGGCGCCGCAGGTCAAGGCAGCGCTGGCGCAGTGGTTCGAGTGGCACCGCAAGACGCAGCTGCCCGAGGCGGCCACGCTGCTGGCCAGCGCCGCCGTGCAGGTGGGAGAGCCCACCACGGCGGCCGCTGTCTGCCGCTGGCAGCAGGTGCTGGCCGAACAGCTCGACCCGGCCGTCGAGCGTGCTCTGCAGCACGGCGCCGACCTGCTGCCCGGCCTGGGCGAGCCGCAGTTCCGCCACCTGGAGCAGCGCTACGCGAAGAGCAACGCCGAAATGCGTGCCGACTTCGCGCAGGCGGCGCCGGCCGAGCGGCTGAAGGCGTCGATCGAACGCGCCATCGAACGCAGCGAGATGCTCTACGGCAAGCTCGACGAGCCGCAGCGCCGCATCATCGTCGCCGGCGTGACGGCGTCGCCTTTCGACGCCGACGGCTGGCTGGCCGAGATCGAGCGCCGCCAGCGCGAAACGCTGCAGACACTGCGCCGGCTGACCGCCGAGAAAGCCGACCGCGACCAGCGCCTGACCGCGCTGCGCGCGCTGGCCGAGGGGTACCAGAACTCGTCCAGCCCGACCTACCGCGCTTACCGCGCGCGCCTGACCGACCACAACTGCGCGCTGGCCGCGCAGGTTCACAACGCCACCACGCCCGCGCAGCGCGCCAGCGCGCGCGACAAGCTGAAGGGCTGGGAGGCCGATGTGCGGTCGCTGGTGGCACAGCGCCCGGAAGGCGGCTGAGAGGGGTTGGGGTTCGATAGGGAGAGTTCGGAAGCCGGCTTGCGACCCGTTGCAGCGCGTCGCGTCGCCACTCTAATGCCGACCTCGGCCTCACGTCGTCGCGTTGAGGCTCTGGCGCCTCGCCAACTTCAGGGCGCGACAACTTCCAGCGTCGGGAAGTAGGTTCTGAACCGACTGGCATCCCGGGTCAGCGAGGGCCGGCTTTGCACCGCCGCATGTGCGCCGATGAAGAAGTCGGGCAGCACCTGCAGCTTGCTTCCCCCGCTTTTGCGGTACTGCGCACAGGCCTTGGCCGCCAGGAACAGGGCGGGCCGCGGAATCTCGCGCAGTTCCAGAGCCAGCGTGGACACTGCGCTGTCCAGCCCCTCCAGCGTAGAGAACGACAACGATATCTCGGCACAGATGATCGGGTTGACGACCAGCTGGTGGATGCTGGCCTGCGCGCGCAGTTGGCCGATCGACCAGCTCGCCCACTGCGGATCATCTTGCAGCACGTCCACCAGGATGTTCGTATCGACAAGCAGCATCGGTCGTCCACGCGCAGCAGCTTCGTCAAATCATCCGTTTGCCAGCGCGCATCTGCGCTGCCCCGCACGGCGTCGAAACGGTCCTGGGATGCGCGACGCGCTCCCTTGGCCGGGCGAGGCCGATGCAAGACCACTTCCCCTGCAGCATTCACCGAAAACACCACAGGTGCCCCGGGCCACAGTTGCAGTTCATCGCGTATCCGCTCGGGGATGGTGACCTGGCCTTTGCTGGTCAAAGTGGTCGACATGGCATCCTCCTGAGGTATTACCGAAGTCGTCGATGGAAATACAGCGCGCTGCTGGAAGCTCCGCTGACCTCCGGCAGATGCTCTGACGACGGTCTGCTGGCGCCCGGTCTGAACGACCCTTGATGGCCGAGTCCGTGAGTTCCCAGCGCCTCCGGCTTGCTGTCGCCCGTGCGAACACGCCACCTGCGAGGGTTCGCGCTGATCGACGGGCTGCCGCAGCGGCCGGTGCAACCGCATTGGCGGATAGGGGATCTGAATGCCAGCGTCGTCGAAGGCGGGCTTCAACCCAGCCTATGTTGACCACGCTGGATATGCCAGGCGGCCGGCAATGCGCATGCGCAGAGTTCTGATCGCGAGTTGCGGAGTCGCGATGGCGAGCCAAGAAGCCGACACGATCACCACGTTACGCAGGCCTGCGATGGCGATGTTCTCCGTACCCTGCAAATAGCCAGGCAGCAGGCCCAGAAGCTCTTGCCATTGCGCCTTCATACGGCGCTGTCCCACGGTGCCGACAGTCGCACGGCCCCGTTGATGATGCCGACCATCGAGTAGGTCTGTGGAAAGTTGCCCCACAACTCGCCAGTGGCCGGCGCAAGATCCTCGCTCAGCAGACCCACGTGGTTGCGCCGCGTCAGCAGCGCCTCGAATGCGGCACGAGCTTCGTCCTTTCGTCCGATGCGCGCCAGCGCATCGACGCGCCAGAACGAGCACACGTTGAAAGCCGTCTCCGGTCGGCCGAAGTCGTCTGCGGCTTCGTAGCGCCGCATGAACGGACCGTCGCAGAGCGACGCCTCCATTGCCTGCACGGTGCTGATGAACCGCGGGGCCTGCGGCGGCAGGAATCCGACCTCGCCCATCAGCAGCACGCTGGCGTCGAGGTCACGCCCGCCGAAGCTTTCGACGTAGGCCTGGCGCTCGTCGCTCCAGGCGCGCTGCTCGATGGCCGCGCGGATGTGCTCGGCGCGCTGTTGCCACAGGCGCGCCCGCTCGTAAAGGCCGAGCACGGCGGCGATGCGCCCGAGCCGGTCGCAGGCCGCCCAGCACATCAGCGCGGACGAGGTATGCACGCGAGCGCGGGTGCGCAACTCCCAGATCCCCGCGTCGGGTTGGTCATGCAGGGCCCAAGCCCGCTCGCCCATCACTTCCAGCGCGGTGAAATCGGCCGCGTCCCCACGCCGCAGCAGGCGGTGGTCGTGAAAAGCCTGCGCCGCACCGAGCACGATGTTGCCGTATACATCGTGCTGAAAGTGTTCCTGGGCCTGGTTGCCCACCCTGACCGGCCCCATGCCGCGGTAGCCAGGCAGGTGGGCGACCACGGATTCGGGCAAGGCCCGCTCCAGGCCGATACCGTAGAGCGGTTGCACATGGCCGCCTTCGGCGCCGCGCACGACGTTGTAGAGCCAGTTCAGGTAGCCCTCCATCGTGCCCACCTCGGACAAGCTGTTGAGCGCGCGGACGACGAAAAACGCGTCGCGCAGCCAGCAGAAGCGGTAGTCCCAATTGCGGCCGCTGTTCGGCGCTTCGGGAATGCTCGTCGTCATTGCCGCGACGATGGCGCCCGTCTCCTCGAACTGACAGAGCTTGAGCGTGATGGCTGCGCGGATGACCGCGTCCTGCCACTCCAGGGGCACGGCCAGGCGGCGCGACCAGTGGCGCCAGTAGAGCGCAGTCTGTTCCTCGAATTCACGGGCCGTGTCGTCGATACCACCCGCCAGCGTCTCGTCCGGCCCCAGCAGCAGGCTGACCGGGCCATGCAGCGAAAACCACGTGCCGTCGACCAGGTAGGTCAGCGGCAGGCTGGTGTTCAGCCGCAGCGTCAGCTCGGGCATCACGAAGCGCAGATGATGGCTGCCGCGCGTCAGCGTCGGCGGCGCGGCGCCCCAGTCGCCGTGCGGGCGCACGGTGAAGCGCACCCGCGGGTGACCCGACAGGGGCCGCACGCGGCGCACCAGTTGGGCTGGTCGAAACATACGATCGCGGGTGATGAAGCGCGGCGCGAAGTCCACCAGTTCGACGCCCTGCCCACGGTCGTCCCACAGACGGGTGCGCACGACGGCCGTGCCAGGGTCGTAAGTCTGCTCGACCCGGGCCAGGCTTTCCAGCTCCACGGTCATCGCGCCGTCCAGCGGCAAACCCCCGTCGCTTCTCAACAGCGAATCGAAGACAGGCGTGCTGTCGAAGCGCGGCATGCAGCACCAGACGATGCTGCCGCTGCGTTCGATCAATGCGCTGATCGTGCAGTTGCCGATCATTGCCAGTTCCAGCGTCGCTGTCGGGCGCGGCGCAGCCAAGCGTTCAGTCATGGGCGGGAACTCCACTCAGAGCCATTGCCAGTCATTGGCAGAAATCCTGTACATTTGTCTGAATATACCTCTGTTCTGTGGGTTCCGTATCGGTCCCGCCTCCGCAACGTCGACACCTCATGATCTTTAAGACCGTCCGACTTCAAGTGCGCTTCCTCGTGCCGCTGATGGTGACGCTCATCGCCGCCGCGTACCTGGCTGTGCCGTTGATGGACCAGGTCACGCTGCGTTGGTTCAGCCGCGATCTCAGCAGCCGGGGCATGCTGGTTGCCAACGCCCTGTCGGATTCGGTGAGCGAGGCGATGGTGAGCCGTCGGACTTCACGCCTGCAGCCGCTGTTTGATCGGGCGGTGCAAGACGAGCGGCTCTTTGCCATCGGTCTGTGCAGCATCGACGGGACAATGCTCGAGCAAACCTACAGTTTTCCGAAATCGTTGACCTGTCAAGCCGCAGAAGGCGCGGCACGTGAGGCCGAACCGATGCTGCCCCTGGTCGGCGGGACCGTGCATGTCGGTGTGCACGACGTGATGGGACCGGCCCCGCTGCCCGTAGAGATACCGGTGACGGTGAATCCCGCGCCCGGCGTCATTCCAGACGATGCGGTGGCGACGCTCAACGCGGCGGCTTCGGAGGCTGCAGTCCCTGCAGCGCCCGTGCTTGTGGGCCATCTGGTGTTGCTGCACGACATGAGCTTCATCGAGCGCCGCAGCCAGGACACTCGCCGTTACCTCATCGGCCTCATTGCCGCGCTGGGCCTGGTGATCGCGCTTATCACGGTGGTGGTGGCGCAACTCAGCTGGCGCGGCTGGGTCAACGGCGTGCGCGCCCTCATGCGCGGGGAAGGCCTGCTGTCGCCGCTGATTCCGGTGCCTGAACTCGAGCCCTTCGCGGCAGATTTGCGGGCCCGCCTGCGCGACATGGAAGACGAGTTCCGGCGCTCCCAGGGCCCGCAGGCCGAGTGGACAGCCGAGCGTCTGCGGACCTTGTTGCAGACGCAACTCAGCGGCGACCAAGTCATTGTGGTCTCCAACCGCGAGCCCTACATTCACGAACGCGGCACCGACGGCATCGTGGTGAAGCGCCCGGCCAGCGGGCTGGTGACCGCGGTCGAACCGGTGATGCGCGCCTGCTCGGGCACCTGGGTGGCGCATGGCAGTGGCAGCGCCGACCGCGAGGTGGTCGATGCCGGCGATCGTGTGCTGGTGCCCCCGGGCCAGCAGGACTATTGGCTGCGCCGCGTCTGGATGACGCCCGAAGAAGAGCAGGGCTACTACTACGGCTTCGCCAACGAAGGCATGTGGCCGCTCTGCCACGTCGCCCATGTGCGCCCGATTTTCCGGGAGTCCGACTGGGAGGCCTACCGCGCCATCAACCAGCGCTTCGCCGACGCCGTGATCGCCGAAGCGCGCGGTGACGACCCGGTGGTGCTGGTGCAGGACTACCACTTCGCACTGCTGCCGGGGATGATCCGCGAGAAGTTGCCACAGGCCACGATCCTGACCTTCTGGCACATCCCCTGGCCCAATCCGGAGTCGTTCGGCATCTGCCCGTGGCGGCGCGAGATCCTGCAAGGCATGCTCGGCAGCACGATCCTGGGCTTTCACACCCGCTTTCACTGCAAGAACTTCATCGAGACGGTCGACCGCTATCTGGAAGCGCGCATCGAGCACGAACACTCGACGATCGCGTTCCAGGAAAAGGAGACATTGGTCGAGAGTTACCCGATCTCCATCGAATGGCCTGGCGAAGCCGAGGTCTCGAGCTGGGCGCCGGTGGCCGAGTGTCGCCGGCGCGTCGTCGAACGCCTGGGCCTGCCCCCTGACGCGTGCATTGGCGTCGGGGTCGACCGCTTCGACTACACCAAAGGCATCCTCGAGCGACTGAACGCCGTCGAGCGACTGCTCGAGAAGTGGCCTGCCTGGGTGGGCCGCTTCGTTTTCGTTCAGGTGGCAGCGCCCACCCGCTCGGCCCTCGACGAGTACCGCAGCTTCCAGGAACGTGTCGAGCGCGTCACGGAACGCATCAACCTGCGCTTCGGGCGCCCCGACTATCAGCCCGTGCACCTGTTGGCGCAGCACCATGAACACGATGCCGTGATGGAGTTGTTCCGCGCGGCCGATGTCTGCGTGGTCACGAGCCTGCACGACGGCATGAACCTGGTGTGCAAGGAATTCGTGGCGGCCCGTGATGACCTGCAGGGTGTTCTGATCCTGAGCCGTTTCGCCGGCGCTGCCCGCGAATTGTCAGAAGCCCTGATCGTCAATCCGTACCACGTCGAAGAGACTGCCGACGCTCTGAACCGTGCCGCCACCATGCCGGCTGCTGAACAGCGCGAGCGCATGGCCAGTCTGCGCAGCACGGTGCGCGAGTTCAATGTCTTTCGCTGGGCCGGCCGAATGCTCGCGGATGCCGGGCGCTGGCGACTGCGCTCGCGCATCGAAGCCCGTGTGCGGCGCCATCAGCCGGGCGGATGGCCCTGATTTTCACATCCACGAGGAGAAGATTCTGTCCCTGCCATCCGTTCTCACATCCGAAGGGGAGGCCGCGCTCGCAACCGTATTGGGCTTGCATCCGCTGATGGCGTTCGACTTCGACGGCACGCTGGCGCCCATCGTGGCTCGCCCGGACGATGCGCGCATTTCGCAAGCGGTGGCTTTGAGAATGCAGGCCCTGGCAGCGCGGCTGCCCGTGGCGATCGTGACCGGGCGCTCGGTGGCCGACGCGCGCGAACGGCTGGGTTTCGAGCCGCGCTTTCTGATCGGAAATCACGGCTCGGAGGATGCTCATGCCGAGTTCGATGCCGTGGCGTTGGCCGCCGCGCTCGACGGTCTGCGTGACAGCCTGGGTAAGCGCTGGAGCGACTTGAACCGGGCCGGTGTGCTGGTTGAGGACAAGGGGCTCTCGATCGCCCTGCATTTCCGCCTGGCGCGCGAACGCGCACACGCCGTCGCCTTGATTGCGGAGTTGCTGTCGGGTGTCGATTCGACGCTGCGCGTTTTCTCCGGAAAGATGGTGGTGAACGTGATGTCCGCCCGCGCGCCCGACAAGGCAGACGCTGTGCGTTCACTGGTCGAGCGGTGCAATGCGGCTGCGGCTTTCTTCGCGGGTGACGACGTGAACGACGAGCCCGTCTTCGCGTCGGCACCGGCGCACTGGCTGACGCTGCGCGTTGGCCGCGACGGCCCGGCTTCGCGTGCGCGCTTCTGTCTCGAAGGCCAGCAGGAGATGGCACCCTTGCTGGATCGCATCCTGAGCTTGTGCTGAATCCGATCGAGCCAATGGCTCGCCTGAGTTTGCGTTTGCAAGTTCAACGCCCGCGGGGTCGGCCCGGTTTTCTTTTGTCGCCTCGTTCATCGGGCCTGCAGGCCCGGTCGGGGCTTTCGCGACAGGCGCCGAGCGTTGCACGAGACCTGTGATTCCGACATGCCGACCCAAAGAAAATCCACCACCAACAGCGGGCGCAGCCTGGCACTAGACACCCAGCTCAGCGAACCCGAGGTCCGCGTGCTGCGACGCTTTCGACGGGTCTTCAATGCGGTGAAGACTCATTTTCAGCAGGTCGAGAAGAAGGCCGGCGTCGGCGGTGCACAGCTCTGGGCATTGAGTGTGATTCGCGCCAATCCCGGTATCGGGGTGAATGGCCTGGCGGCCACCATGGACGTGCATCAGACAACGGCCAGCAATCTGGTCAAGGCCCTGGTGACCGCAGAGATGGTTGCAACGGAGAAGAACGGTCCGGACCGGCGCGCGGTTCAGTTGCGAATCCTGCCCGCCGGAAGCCGCGTTCTGCGCAAGGCACCAGGCCCATTTGCCGGCGTGCTGCCCGACGCCCTGGCCACGCTGGATGCCGAGACGCTCGAACGGCTCGATCACGATCTGGCCTTGTTGATCGAAGCACTTCATGGTGACGATCGCGCGGCCCGGATTCCCTTGGCGCAGATGTAGTTTTCAATCACGGAGCCGTCGGGCCCGGGTCGGCACGTTTCCTTCGGAGCTCTGTTCGTTCGACCGCAAACCAACGTGAAGTCCCCACGCCGTGCCGCCTTCACAGGCGCAGCACCGCCAGCCCCTTCAGGTACTCACCCTCTGGGAACACCATCGTGGTGGGATGGTCGCAGGCGCCTTCCAGGCGCTGCAGGATGGCGCCGTCGACACCGGCGTCGAGCGCGGCGCCGGCCACGATCTTGTGGAACAGGTCGGCACTGATGCCGCCCGAACAGCTGAAGGTGAAGAGCAGGCCGCCCGGCGCCAGCAACTTCAGCGCCAGCCGGTTGATGTCCTTGTAGGCGCGCGCCGCACGCTCGGCATGCGCCGCGCTGGGCGCGAACTTGGGCGGGTCGAGCACGATGGCGTCGAAGCGCCGGCCGGCCTCCAGGCTTTGCCGCAGGAACTGGTTGACGTCGGCATCCACGCAGGCGTTGCGTGCCTCGTCGAAACCGTTCATCCGCACGTGGTCCTGCACACGCTGCAAGACGGGCGCCGACGAGTCGACGCTCGTCACGTGTTCCGCGCCGCCGGCGAGTGCGGCCACCGTGAAGCCGCCGGTGTAGCTGTAGCAGTTCAACACCGTGCGCAGGCCGAAGTGCCGCACGAGTTGCGAGAAACGCAGGCGGTTGTCGCGCTGGTCGAGATAGAAACCGGTCTTGTGGCCGGTGGCGACGTCCAGCGTGAGCTGCCAGCCGTGTTCTTCGATCGTCACTTCCGTGTTGCCGCTGACGTCGCCCGTGCGGCGCAGCCAGCCGGTCACCGGCGCCAGACCTTCACGTTCGCGCACGCCGGCGTCCGATCGTTCATAGAGCCGCGCGGCGCCGCTGGCCGCCATCAGCAGGTCGGCCAGGGTGTCTTTCCAACGATCGGTGCCAGCGGCCAGGAACTGCGCGCACAGCGTGTCACCGTAGCGGTCGACCACCAGCCCGGGCAGGCCATCGGCCTCGCCGTGCACCAGGCGCATGCCGGTGCTGGGCACCGGCAGCCGGGCGCGCAGCGCCAGCGCCCGCGCCACCCGGCGCTCGAAGAAGGCGCGGTCGATGCGCTCGGCTTCGATGAAGCTCCAGGCGCGAACGCGGATCATCGAGCTCGGGCTGTACGCGCCCCAGGCGAGGAAGCGCCCGTCGGCCGCCTCCACGCGCACCGTTTCGCCGGGGTCGGCGCGCCCGTTGGCGATGCTGCCTTCAAACACCCAGGGGTGGCGGCGTTGCAGTGAACGGTCCTTGCCGTCGCGCAGGCGAATGAGCTTCATGGCGCTGATTGTCGGCGCGCCGGGCGCGCCGGGCACGTCTTCCCGTCAGCGTTTTCTGGCTCGCGGATGGGCGGCGTCGTAGACCTTGGCGAGGTGCTGGAAATCGAGCTGGGTATAAACCTGCGTGGTCGAGATGCTGGCGTGGCCGAGCAGTTCCTGCACGGCGCGCAGGTCGCCGCTGGACTGCAGCAAGTGGCTGGCAAAGCTGTGGCGCAGCATGTGCGGGTGCACATGGGTCGGCAGCCCGGCCTGCTGCGCCAGGCCCTGCAAGCGCAGGCGCAGTTGGCCGGGGCTGAGCCGGCTGCCGCGCTGGCTGACGAAGAGCGCGGCTTCACCCGGCGCGGCCACCAACACGCGCTGCGCGCGCCATTCGGCCAGCGCCTTCAAAGCCGCGGCGCCCACCGGCACGCTGCGCCGCTTGGCGCCCTTTCCGAGCACATGGGCCAGGCCGTCGCTGTCGTCCACCCAGCCGGCGGCGGCCTGGCTCGCCACGGCGTCCAGGCTCGTCAGTTCGGCCACGCGCAGGCCACAGCCGTAGAGCAGCTCGACGATGCAGTGGTCACGAACTTGCAGCGCCTGGCGGTGCGCGCTGGCGGCCGCGTTCGATCCCTTGTCGGGCCGATGCTCGGCCAGCGCCACCGCCTGCTCGACCGACAGCGCCTTGGGCAGCAACTTGGCCGCGCGTGGCGGCCGGATGCCGGAGGCGGGGTTCAGTGCAATGAGGTTGTCGCGGCCCCACCAGCGGTAGAGGCCACGCCAGGCGGCCAGCGCGATGGCGATGCTGCGCGGCGCCAGCCCACGCGTGCGCAACTGCGCGACCCAGCTGCGCACATGGTGCGGTTGTGCGGATCGCAACTCGACGCCCGCCGCCGCCGCCGAGGCTTGCAGCCGGCGCAACGCTTCGCCGTACATGGCGACCGTGCGCGCCGCCAGCCGGCGTTCGACGGTGAGGTGGTTCAGGAAGCCTCGAAGTTCGGGCGCGAGGTCAGCCGCTGGCCCGGGCGCGCCCTCGGAGAAACGCGCTGTCGACGCGGCCACGGCTGGCTCGGAGCTCAAGACTGGAAGCTCAGCTCCGGCTGTGGCAACCGGATTCAAGCCTGCGGCAGCAGGCGCGAAAGCGCCGCGCTTGCGACGTCGCCGATGCGCATCAGGAACTCGGTGCCCATGTCTGCCGAATAGCGCGTGGCGTCGGGCGATCCCAGGATCAGCAGGCCGATGGCGCCGTCACCGTGGCGCAGCGGCACCAGCGCCACCGACGCCACGGTGGCCGCGTCATCGAGCCAGGCGGTGGCTTCGAAACCGGCGTTGACACCGCAATAGGGCAGCGTCAGGCTGGAAGCGAAAGTCTTCACGTCATCGCTGACAGGGCGCGCGAAGGGCCGCATCGAAAACGCCTCGTCGGCGCCCCAGACGCGGATGGCGGCCTGCGGAATCAGGAACTGGTGGCGCAGGTCGTCGACCATTGCCTGCGGCAGGTCGCCGGAGTTGGCGGTCAGCAGGATGGTGCGCGTCCAGCGGTGCAGCCGGTCGGCGATGGCCACGTTGTCCTGGCCGTTGCGGATCATCTCGACGATCTTCAGCTCCATGCCCTTGATGCGTTCGCGCAGCATTTCCATCTGCCGCTCCTGCAGCGAGACGGCGCGCTGGCCGTGCGGGCTGGTGAGTTGCACACTGGCCAGCAGTTCGGCATGGCGCTCGAAGAATCCCGGCGTGTTCACCAGGTAGTTGGCGATGTCGCCTTCGGTGATGCCCTGCACCCCGGGGGTCAAACCAGATGTCGTGCTCACAGCTCGATCTCTCCTTCAAAAACAGTGGTGGCCGGGCCGGTCATGAGGACGCTGGAAGCGTCGTCCGGCCACTCGATGGACAAGCTGCCGCCGCGCATGTCCACCTCGACCCGGCGGTCCAGCCAGCCCAGGCGTATGCCCGCCACCACGGCGGCGCAGGCGCCGGTGCCGCAGGCCAGCGTCTCGCCGGCGTCACGCTCGTAGACGCGCAGGCGCACGCGGCCGCGCGACATCACCTGCATGAAGCCGACGTTCACGCGGCGTGGAAAACGTTCATGCTGCTCGACCATCGGGCCGATGATGCCGACCGCCGCCGTGTCGACATCGACGACACGCTGCACAGCATGCGGGTTGCCCATCGAGAGCACGGCCACCTCGGCCAGCGCGCCGTCGGCCAGCGCCAGCGGCCAGAGCGCGAAGCCTTGCACCAGGCGCGGCTGCAGGCCGGTGGCGTTGAACGGCAGCAGCTCGGGCTCGAAGACCGGCCGGTTCATGTCGACGGTGACCTGGCCGTCGGGCTGCAGCCGCAGTTCGAGCAGATTGTTGACGGTCTCCACACGCACCGTGGTCTTGTCGGTCAGGCCGTGTTCGTGCACGTAGCGCACGAAGCAGCGTGCGCCGTTGCCGCAATGCTCGACCTCGTCGCCGCTGGCGTTGTAGATGCGGTACCGGAAGTCGACGCCCGGCGTGCTGCTGCGCTCCACCACCAGGATCTGGTCGGCGCCGACGCCGAAGCGGCGGTCACCGAGCCGGCTCACCTGCGCAGGGGTCAGGTCGACGGGCTCGCGTGTGCCGTCGAGCACGACGAAGTCGTTGCCCGCGCCGTGCATCTTGGAGAACTTCAGCCGCATGACACGATTATCGGCGCATCGGGTGACGCTCAGGCTGTCGGCTTCAGTAGATGCCGGGCTCGCCCGGTGGCCGGGTCTTGAAGCGCTTGTGCACCCACAGATACTGGGCCGGGCAGCGGCGGATTTCGCCTTCGATCCAGGCGTTCATGCGGCCGGCGTCGGCCACGGCGTCTGCCGTCGGCCAGTCGGTCCAGGCGGGCAGGAAACGCACCCGATAACCCTGGCCGCCGGGCAGCATCTCGGCCACCACCGGCTGCACCACCATGTTCAGGCTGCGCGCCAGCCGCGACGGCGCCAGCAAGGTGGCCGCCGGCACGCCGAAGAAGGGCACGAAGGCAGCGTCACGCGGGCCGAAATCCATGTCCGGCAGATTGAAGAAAGCATACCCGCGCTTGATGGCGCGCACCAGCGGCAAGGCGCTCTCCTGGCGCGCGAAGACCTGGCCCTGACTGAAACGCAGGCGGCCGCGGCGAATGGCGCCGTCGAACACCGCATTGCTCTGCGACTGGTAGATGGAGGCCACCTGACGCCGCTGGAACAGTTGCGTGGCGCAGCCCGCGACGTCGAGCGCCATGAAGTGCGGCACCAGCCACATCACCGGGCGCTCGCTGCGGTCGGCCAGGACGACATCACCTTCGACATGGATCAGCCGGCGCAGCCGCGCCGGGCTGGCGTACCAGAGCAGCCCGCGCTCCAGCGCGCTGCGGCCCAGCCAATGGAAATGTTCGCGCACCAGCGCCTGCCGATCGCCCAGCGACAGTTCGGGCAGGCAGAGCTCGACGTTGCGCAGCGCCACCTCGCGCCGGTCACGGGCGAAACGATGCAGGACGCGGCCGACCAGCCGGCCAAGAGTCGCCTGCACGGACAGCGGCAGCCAGTGCAGCAGCCAGACCAGCGCCAGCAAGGCACGCGCGCCGATGTTCATGCGGGCGCCGCCTGGCGCGGCGTCTTGTACCGGTGATAGCCCCACAGATACTGCTCGGGCCGCAAGCGAATCAGGGCTTCCATCGAGCGGTTGATGGCCAGCGCGCCGGCCGCCATCGCGGCGGCTTCGTCGTCGCCGGCGTGGCGCTCGGGCAAAGGCTCGGCCAGTGCGGTCACATGCACCACGTAACCGGCGCCGCGCGGCAGCCTCTCGCTCCACACCAGGGCGACCGTGGCGCCGGTCTGCTGCACCAGTTTGGCGGCCAGCGTCATCGTGTAGGCCGGCCGGCCGAAAAACGGCACCCAGACGCCCTGGCCGTCGGGCGGCACCTGATCGGGCAGCAGGCCGACGGTTTCCCCGCGGCGCAGGGCGCGGATCATCAACCGCACGCCGGCCAGCGAGGCCGGCGCGGTGGCGAGCGCCGGCCGCGCGCGGGCCGTCTCTTCCAGCTTGCGCAGCCAGGCCTTGCGAGCCGGCCGATAGAGCACGGTGAGGGGCTTGCGATCACCGAAACGCTCGGCATACGACTGCGCCAACAGCTCGAAGCTGCCCATGTGCGGCGTCAGCAGCACGAGGCCGCGGCGATCGGCCAGCAGCGGTTCGAGTCGGTCCATGCCCTCCCAGCGCACCGGGTCGGCGATGGGCTGCGCCGCCGGGCGCAGCCACAGGCGCGGCAGTTCCATCACCAGGCGGCCGGCCTCGGCCACTGCGGCGCGGCGCTGCGCCGGGCCCACGCCGGCCAGCGTGGCGTTGTCGATCAGGCGCCGGCGATAACTCGGGGACAACAGGTAAACCACCCAGCCGAGCAGGGCGCCAATGGCGTGCAAAAGCCGCAATGGGCAAACGGAGAGCCAGCGAACCAGGGATGCCATGCTTCGTATAATGAGGGTGTCGCCGAGTTAAAGAACAACTTGCGGGGCGACAGGCGGGGTTGAAGGATACCCACCCCCTGCCAGGATCTGCGGCCTCTGTGGCGCCGGTTCAACAAATCCGCTAAAGCGTTCGCCGCGGCCAACAACCCGCTGACCGGCGACGCAACCTGTGTCAACCAACCGGAGCAGCTACGTGGCGAACGACTTCCTTTTCACATCCGAATCAGTCTCAGAAGGTCACCCCGACAAGGTGGCCGACCAGATCTCGGATGCCATCCTCGACGCGATTTTCAAGCAGGACCCGCGCAGCCGGGTGGCCGCCGAGACATTGACCAACACCGGCCTGGTGGTGCTGGCCGGCGAGATCACGACCAACGCGCATGTCGACTACATCCAGGTGGCGCGCGACACCATCAAGCGCATCGGTTACGACAACACCGAATACGGCATCGACTACAAGGGCTGCGCGGTGCTGGTGGCCTATGACAAGCAGAGCAACGACATCGCCCAGGGCGTCGACCATGCCAGCGACGACCACCTGAACATCGGCGCCGGCGACCAGGGCCTGATGTTCGGCTACGCCTGCGACGAGACGCCCGAGCTGATGCCCGCTCCCATCTATTACGCGCACCGTCTGGTGGAGCGCCAGGCGCAGCTGCGCAAGGACGGCCGCCTGCCCTTCCTGCGGCCCGACGCGAAGAGCCAGGTGACGATGCGTTATGTGGACGGCAAGCCGCATTCCATCGACACCGTCGTCCTGTCGAGCCAGCACGCGCCCGAGTACTCGCTGGGCCACAAGATGACCGACGCCTTCTACGAGGCGGTGCGCGAAGAGATCATCAAGCCGGTGCTGCCGAAGGCCTGGTTGACCGAGGACACCAAGTACCTGATCAACCCGACCGGCCGCTTCGTCGTCGGCGGCCCGCAGGGCGACTGCGGGCTGACCGGCCGCAAGATCATCGTCGACACCTATGGCGGCGCCTGCCCGCACGGTGGCGGCGCGTTCAGCGGCAAGGACCCCTCGAAGGTCGACCGCAGTGCTGCCTATGCAGCGCGCTACGTGGCGAAGAACATCGTCGCCGCCGGCCTGGCCAAGCAGTGCCAGATTCAGGTGGCCTACGCCATCGGTGTGGCCAGGCCGATGAACGTGACGGTCTACACCGAGGGCACCGGCCTCGTCAGCGACGAGCGGCTGGCCGAACTGGTGAACGAGCACTTCGACCTGCGCCCGAAGGGCATCATCCTGATGCTCGACCTGCTGCGCCCGATCTACGAGAAGACGGCGGCCTACGGCCACTTCGGCCGCGAAGAGCCGGAGTTCACCTGGGAGCGTACCGACAAAGCTGCAGTGCTGCGCGCCGCAGCCGGCCTGTAAGACCGCCGCGCGCCCGTGGCGCGCGGTTTGTCGGTAGGTCGGCGCAGGCTGCACTTCGGATGGGCGACGGAGGTCGCCCATCGTCGGAACCCTGCTGTGGCTGGTCGACCGGCCGTTCAAGCGCTGCGCCAGCGCCACTTTCCGGCACCTTGAAGGATGCCGTTCAGTCCGCCAGCACCGCCCAGCGCTCATGGTCGCGCCAGCGCCCGCCGATCTTCAGGTAGCGCGGCGAGTGGCCTTCGAGCGCAAAGCCGCAGGACTTGACCAGCGCGATCGAGGCCGCGTTGCCCGGCTGGATGTTGGCTTCCAGCCGGTGCAGTTTCAGCTGCGTGAACGCCGTCCGCACGACGAGCGCCAGGCCTTCGCGCATGAAGCCCTGGCGTTGATGGCCGGCGAAGGCGTAATAGCCGAGATAGGCGCTGCGAAAACCACCGCGCACGATGTTCGTCACTTCGACGAAACCCGCCAGCGCCCGCGTGTCGCGGCGCCGCAGCAAGAAGCCGGCATGCGCCGGGCCCTGCAGCCGTTCGACCATCGCATGCACCCGCTCGGCGGTGTCGGCCGGCGCCACCCAGGGTCGGTGCAGCGGCCTGCTGGCCAGCACGGCGGCGAGGAACTCGGCCTCGTCGGCGCCGCTGATTCGGAACACGGTCACAGATGGCATGGCAGGCATTCTCGCTGCACAGGCGACAAGCCTGAAGCAGCCGGAAGCCAGGCGATTGTCGTAAATTCACGCCATGAAACGATTTGCCGCCGGTCCGCACTGACATGGCCGCCATCACCCTCGAAGCCCTGCGCCGCCATGCGGTGGCGCGCAGCCTGTTCGCACCCACCACGCTGGGCCGCGCGATCACGCGCCTGGGCTTCGTGCAGGCCGACCCGATACGCGCACCGGCACGCGCTCAAGATTTGACGCTGCGCCACCGCGTCAAGGAATACCGGGCTGGCGATCTGGAGCGGCGCTACGCCAGCCTGCCGATCGAAGAAGACTTCTTCATCAACTACGGCTTCCTGCCGCGCGCCACGCAGGCGCTGATGCACCCGCGCACCGCCCGCACGGTGTGGCCGGCCGCGCGGCAGTGCAGCGCGGCGGCGGTGCTCGATTACGTGCGCGAGCTCGGCGTGGCGCACCCGCGCGAGGTGGATGCGAAGTTCGCGCACGGCAAGGCGCTCAACTGGTTCGGCGGCAACAGCAACGCCAGCACGCAGTTGCTCGACGGCATGCACTACCGCGGCCAACTGCGCATCGCGCGGCGCGAGGGCGGCGTGCGGCTGTACGCGCCGCGCGACCTGCCCGCCAGCGTGGCGGCGCCGACCGACCCGGTGACCGCGCTCGACACCCTCGTCGACGTCGTCGTCGCCAAGTACGCGCCGCTGCCGGCCCGTTCGCTGGCCGAACTGGTCAGCCATCTGCGCTACGGCGCACCGCAATGGGCCGACGGCCGCAAGGACGCGCTGGCGCGGGCCCGCCAGCGCCTCGCCACGGTCACGCTCGACGGCGTCGACTGGCACTGGCCGGCCGGCGAGAACCCGGCTTCCAGCCGCCACGCCGTGCCCGACAGCTTGCGCCTGCTGGCGCCCTTCGACCCGGTGGTCTGGGACCGCCGGCGCTTCGAGTTGCTGTGGGGCTGGGCTTACCGCTTCGAGGCCTACACGCCGGCGCCTAAACGGGTGCGCGGCTACTACGCGCTGCCGATGCTGTGGCGCGACCAGGTCATCGGCTGGGGCAACCTGGCGGTGGCTGGCGGTGTGCTCGGTGCCGACATCGGCTACGTCGCCGGGCGGCCGCCTCGCGAGGCCGCTTTTCGCACGGCGCTCGACAGCGAACTCTCGCGCATCACGGTGTTCCTCGGCCTGCCCGAAGGCGCGTTCCGGCTCAGCCGGCCACCGCACTGAGCTTCTGCGCAGGCCCGGGTTTCAGTGGCGAGCCGGGCCGTCGGGCCCCGTCGGCAGCGGCCGTTGCGCGGAGCCCAGCAGCGCGCCCAGCGCCAGCACGGCGGCGCTTGCGGCCAGCCCGCGCGACAGGCCGCCGGGGCCGTCGGCGATCAAACCCACGGCCAGCGGCCCGGCAATCTGGCCGGCGGCGAAAACCACCGTGAAAGCGGCGATGCCGGCCGGCCACGCTTCGGGCGGCGCGTTGTGGCGCACCAGCGCGGTGGTGGCCGCCACCACCGACAGGAACACGCCGCCGAACAGGGCGCCCGAGATGAACACCACCGGCGCCGCCGTGCTGATCACGGGCAGCGCGGTGGCAAGCGCGAGCAGGCCGTTGAGCAGCGCCAGCGGCACGCCGCCGCTGTGGCGCTGCAGCGTGCCGGCCCACAACCACGAAGAGGCCACCACACCCGCGCCCAGCAGCACGTAGAAGGCGACGATGGTGCCGGCCGCCAGCCCCTGCTCACGCAGCAGCGTGACGATGAAGGTCATGTAGCCGATGTAACCCAGGCCGAACATCAGGTAGGCCGCCAGGCCGAAAGCGAAGGCCGACAGGCGCAGCGGCCGTCTCTTCGCTGCCGCCAGCGGCGGCGCAGCCAGCGCGCGGCTGCCGAACGCGGTGACCGCCGTGGCCGCCAGCGCCAGCGCGCCCAACGCCAGCCAGGCGCCGGCCCAGGCGCCTGCCGAGGGTGCGGCCAGCGGCGGCACGAGCAGCGCCGAGCCGATGATGCCCAGCCCGGTGCCGCCGTAGTAGACGCCCAGCACCAGCCCCGCGCGGCCCTGTGCCGCCGCGCTGCCGGCCAGGCGCGCGGCCAGCAGACCGCCGGCGATGAAACTCGCGGCGCTGGCGGCGCCGGTCAGCAAGCGCAGGGTGTAGAGCGCGGCATCGCTGCGCACCAGGCCGTGCGCCGCCAGCAACAGGCCGGCGGCGGCACCGCCGGCCAGCATCACGCGGCGGGCGTCGAAGCGGCGCAGGGCGCCCGGTGCGAGCAGCGCGCCGGCCAGGTAGCCGGCGGCGTTGACGGTGTTCATGGCGCCTGCGGTCAGGTAGCTCCAGCCGAGGTCGGCGCGCATCGGGGGCAGCAGCAGGGCGTAGGAAAAACGCGCCAGGCCCAGCGACACCGCGGCGGCCAGCGCGAGCGCCAGCGCGGCCCGCAGCGTCGGCCCGTCCAGGCGCGTCATGCGCCGGCAGGCCGGCGCGCGGCCAGCACGGCGCGCGCCACTTCGGCGAAGCCCTCGCCGCGTTCGGCCCGGGTGATGAAAGCCGGCCACACCGTCAGCTGATCGGCAAAACGCAGCAGGTTGGCCACGCCCACGCTGAGCGGGAAACGCTCGAACATCGCCTGATCGTTGGTCGAGTCCCCCACGTAGACCCAGCGTTCGATTTCCGGCCCGAGCTCGCGGCCGAAAAGACGCTGCAGCATCCACCCCGCCGCGCTCCATTTGCTGTGGCTGCCGAACCAGCCGTTGATGTGGATCGAGCTCACGGTGGCGTTCATGCCTTCTTCCCGCATCACGGCCACCACGCGGGCGATGGCGGCTTCATCCAGCCGGGTGAACTCGCTGTGGTCGATGGCGATGTCGGTGACGCGGCCGGGGCTGTCACGCGCCAGTGTGGCGCCGGTCACCTCACGTTGCACACGCGCGGCGGCGAGCGCCAGCCGCGCGCTGTTGTGCTGGCGGGTGGCCGCGTCCTCGGCGTATTCGACGAGCAGGCCATCGCCTTCGGGAATCAGGGCGACGGCGCCGTTTTCGGCCACGATGGCGGCCACCGGCCAGGCCCGTGCAAAGGGTTCGCTCCAGCCCAGCGGCCGGCCGGTGATGGCCACCACCGGCACGCCGGCCCGGCGCAGCGCGTGCAATGCGGCCAGCGCGGCAGGCTCGATGGCGCCGTCGCGAGTGAGGGTGTCGTCGATGTCGGTCATCACACCCACCACGGCGCGAAGCCGGGTCGCGGGCATGTCGACCAGCGATTGCGGCAGAACCCAAGCGGGTTGACGTCGATCGAGCCCACCCGGGCCTGGACTTCCCATCATGGAGTCAGAGGCTGAGAGTTTTTCGAGCGTGATCGTGCAGCGCGTCAAAAGGCGTCCGATCTGGGCGCAAAGCACAACGATAGCTCGGTCTATGGCGCGCATTTGCAACGACGGGCGGGCATCTTTTGGCGTGATAAGTGGGCATGATCGAAAGACTCTCAGCCTCTTCAGTCATCGAACTGTCACGAAACACGGAACCGCCATGGCCAAGGATACCGCCACGATGCCCGCCACCCCTGCCGCCGCTTCTGCCACCAAACCTGCGCGGCGTGCCAGCGCACGCCCTGCCGCACCGCGCCGCACGCGCAGCGCGCGGCCGGTGCAGGCAGGCGACGTGGTCGCCGCGGCGGACGCCCGCGGCTTCGAGCGTGACGCCGTCGCGCGTGCCACGGAACGTACGCAGACCGTCGCCGCGATGGCGCTGGGCGACGTGCTGGCACAGCATTCCAGAGCCGATGCCGGCGATTCCAGCGACTGGTTGCGCCAGTTGCAGGCACTGATCGACGGCGCCTCGCCCGACGAAATCAAGGCGCTGCGCCGCTTGCTGCAAAAACGCCCGGGCACGGCCGTGCGGGGCGGCAAACGCGCGACCGCAGGCGCCGCCGGAAAGTCCGGGATCGACCCCGACACAGAACTGTCGGCCGGTTGGCGCGAAGGCGCCTACCCTTACCAGAACCTGCTGTCGCGGCGCAGTTACGAACGCCAGAAGTACCGCCTGCAGGTCGAACTGCTGAAGCTGCAGGCCTGGGTGAAGGACACCGGCCAGCGTGTCGTGATTCTTTTCGAAGGGCGCGACGCGGCCGGCAAGGGCGGCGCCATCAAGCGTTTCATGGAGCACCTGAATCCGCGCGGCGCGCGTGTCGTGGCGCTCGAGAAACCCAGCGAGGGCGAGCGCGGGCAGTGGTACTTCCAGCGCTATATCGCACACCTTCCGACGCGCGGCGAGATCGTGCTGTTCGACCGCAGCTGGTACAACCGCGCCGGCGTCGAGCGCGCCATGGGTTTCTGCAGCGAGGCCGAGTACGACGAATTCATGCGCCAGGCGCCCGAGTTCGAGCGCCATCTGGTGCGCAGCGGCGTGCACCTGGTGAAGTTCTGGTTCTCGGTCAGCCGCGCCGAACAGCGCCGACGCTTCAAGGAGCGCAAGGCGCACCCGCTCAAGCAGTGGAAGCTGAGCCCGGTCGATCTGGCCTCGCTCGACAAGTGGGCCGAGTACACCCGCGCCAAGGAGGCGATGTTCCTGCACACCGACACCTCCGACGCGCCCTGGACCGTCATCAAGTCCGACTGCAAGAAAAGAGCCCGCCTGAACGCCATGCGCTACCTGCTGCACCGGCTGCCCTACACGCCCAGGGATCCGGCCGCCATCGGCGCCATCGACACCCTGCTGGCCGGCCGTGCCGCGCTGGGGGGCTCGCGCGCGGAGGAATTCACGGCAACCGTCGAGTCCTGAAAACCCCACGCTCAAGACAAACTGGCAAGGCGCCGATACACTAGTGTCCTTCCCGAGGAGCGTTGCAACCCCAATCATTGGGGCCAGGCTCGGGGACTTCATTGCAACCGCGCTCACCTGCACGAATAGCCTCGTGGGTGAGTGGTCCAGTCAACGGACATTTCTTCTCCTTGCGTGCCCGCCGTGCAGGTTCCTCTTTTTTTCTGGAGCCTGATGATGAATGCCGTTCTGAAACCCCTGCACACCACCGATTACCTGGTTGCCGACCTGTCGCTTGCCGAGTGGGGCCGCAAGGAAATCCGCATCGCCGAAACCGAGATGCCTGGCCTGATGGCCATTCGGGAAGAGTTTGCCGGCGCGCAGCCTTTGAAGGGCGCACGCGTGACGGGCAGCCTGCACATGACGATCCAGACCGCCGTTCTGGTGGAAACGCTGCAGGCACTCGGCGCCGACGTGCGCTGGGCCTCCTGCAACATCTACAGCACCCAGGATCACGCGGCCTCGGCGCTGGTGGTGGCCGGCACGCCGGTGTTCGCCTACAAGGGCGAAACGCTGACCGACTACTGGGACTACACCCACCGCATCTTCGAGTTCGGCGCCAAGGGCACGGAGGGCGAAGGCCCGAACATGATCCTCGATGACGGTGGTGACGCCACGCTGCTGATGCACCTGGGCAAGCGCGCTGAAAAGGACCTCTCGGTGCTGGACAAGCCGACGAGCGAAGAAGAAACCATCCTCTACGCCGCCATCAAGGCCAAGCTCGCGACCGACGCCACCTGGTACAGCCGCAAGAGCGCCCAGATCATCGGCGTCACCGAGGAGACGACCACCGGCGTGCACCGCCTGAACGAGATGTCGGCCAAGGGCACGCTGATGTTCCGCGCCATCAACGTCAACGACAGCGTCACGAAGAGCAAGTTCGACAATTTGTACGGCTGCCGCGAGAGCCTGGTGGATGCGATCAAACGAGCGACCGATGTGATGATCGCCGGCAAGGTGGCCGTGGTCGCCGGCTACGGCGACGTCGGCAAGGGCTCGGCGCAGGCGCTGCGCGCCCTGTCGGCCCAGGTCTGGGTGACCGAGATCGATCCCATCAACGCCCTGCAGGCGGCGATGGAAGGCTACAAGGTCGTGACGATGGAATACGCCGCCGACAAGGCCGACATCTTCGTCAGCGCCACCGGCAACCTGAGCGTCATCACCCGCAAGCACATGGAGGCCATGAAGGACCAGGCCATTGTCTGCAACATCGGCCACTTCGACAACGAGATCGACGTCGCCGGGCTGGCCGACTGCGTGTGGGACGAGATCAAGCCGCAGGTCGACCACGTCATCTTCCCGGACGGCAAGCGCATCATCATGCTGGCCAAGGGCCGGCTGGTGAATCTGGGCTGCGGCACGGGCCACCCGAGCTTCGTGATGTCGTCGAGCTTTGCCAACCAGACCATCGCCCAGCTGGAGCTGTTCACGCACAGCGATCGTTATGAAAACGGCAAGGTCTACGTGCTGCCGAAGCACCTGGACGAGAAGGTGGCGCGCCTGCACCTGAAGAAGGTCGGCGCCATGCTGACCGAACTCAGCGACGACCAGGCTGCCTACATCGGCGTGTCCAAGCAAGGCCCCTACAAAGCCGACACGTACAGGTACTGAGGTCTGAGGCCGGACATGGGCTGCGCCTGCGCGCAGACCGTGCCTGCCGAAGGCCCGGTCCCTCCGCGGGCCGGGCTGAGGCCGGACATGGGCTGCGCCTGCGCGCAGACCGTGCGAGGCAACAGTTGCTCGACGACCCGATTGAAGCAGGAGACGCGATGAGCGCCACCCCGATCAGCCTGGAATTTTTCCCGCCGAAGACGCCCGAAGGCGTGACCAAACTGGCCGCCGTGCGGCAGGCGCTTTACGCGCTGAAACCCGAGTTCTGCTCGGTGACGTACGGCGCCGGCGGCTCCACGCAGGACGGCACGCTGCAGGCGGTGACGGCGATCATGAGCGAAGGTTTCGAGGCGGCGCCGCACTTCAGCTGCATCGGCGCCACGCAGGCCTCGATCAGGGAAAAACTGGCGATGTTCCAGGCCGCAGGCATCCACCGCATCGTGGCGCTGCGTGGCGATCTGCCCAGCGGTTTCGGCAGCCACGGCGAGTTCCGTTATGCCAGCGAACTGGTGGCGTTCATACGCGCAGAGACCGGGCGCCACTTCCACATCGAAGTGGCCGCCTACCCGGAATTCCACCCGCAGGCCAGGTCGCCCGAGGCCGACCTGAAAGCCTTCGTCGCCAAGGCGCAGGCCGGCGCCGATTCCGCAATCACCCAGATGTTCTTCAACACCGACGCCTACTACCGGTTCGTCGACGACGCTCACAAACTGGGCGCCGACCTGCCCATCGTGCCCGGCATCATGCCGATCACGAATGCCAGCGGCATCATCCGCTTCGCCGACGCCTGCGGTGCCGACCTGCCGCGCTGGATTCGCCTGCGCCTGCAGGGTTACGGCGACGATGTCGAGTCGATCAAGGCATTCGGCCTCGATGTGATCACCGACCTCTGCGACCAGTTGCGCAACGGCGGCGTGCCGGGGCTGCATTTCTACACCATGAACCAGTCGGGGCCGGTGCTTGAGATCTGCCGGCGGCTGTCGCTGTAGAGCAACACCCATCACCTTCTGGCGGCTGCAACGCACGGCCTCTTGTTGCACCGCAACAGCGATGGCGCAGGACTGACTTGCAATAGGTTCGGGCCATGTGGTCCGACACCGACTGTGAGGAAATTCCCATGACTTTGCGCCAGATCGCGCCCGCGGCCATCGTTGCCGCGCTGGCCGCCGCCTTCGTGCCCGCCGTGCACGCCCAATCAACCGACACCGGCAACTGGATCGTGCGCGCACGTGCCCTCTATCTGTCCCCGGCCAACGACGACAGCACCGGACTCGACCTGAGTGTCAACAGCAAGGTGTTCCCCGAAGTCGATGTCACCTACTTCTTCACGCCCAACCTGGCGGCTGAACTGGTGTTGACCTACCCGCAGAAGCACGACGTGCGTGCAGGTGGCACCGATATCGGCTCCCTGAAGCATCTGCCACCGACCTTGTCGCTGCAGTACCACTTCACGGGCATGAGCTACCGCCCCTATCTGGGCGCCGGCCTGAACTACACGCGTTTCTCCAGCGTGGAGCTGCCGACCGGCGTGACGCTCGACAAGAACAGCTACGGCCTGGCGGCTGGCGCCGGTGTCGACGTGCCGCTGGGCAGCGGCTGGCTGTTCAATGTCGACGTCAAGTACGTGCAGATCAAGACCGAAGTCTCGGCCGGCGGCAGCAGCCTGGGCGACTTCAAGGTCAACCCGATGCTCTTCAGTCTGGGCGTCGGCAAGCGGTTCTGATCACCGCCTCGGGTCGCAGACCCGAGCGCCGAAATATCATCATGGCACCGCCTCGGGTCAGAGACCCGAGCGCTGAAATATCATCATGGCACCGCCTCGGGTCAGAGACCCGAGCGCTGCCAGTGCACCCCGTCCTCGGTGAGGATCACATCGAGCGGCACGTCGTGCGGCTCGGCCTCCAGCCAGGGCACGAAACCGTGCGCATATCCCACCCCCACGGTGATGGGTGGCGGGTCGATGGCGGCCAGCGTGCGGTCGTAGAAGCCGCCGCCATAACCCAGGCGCAAGCCGCCGGGGCCGTAGCCGACACAGGGCACCAACAGCATCTGCGGCGCAAAAGGCGCGGTGTCCTTCGGCTTCGGGATGCCGAAGGCGTCTTCCTCCATCTCGCAGCCCGGGTACCAGACATGGAAACTCAGCTGCTTGTTGGCGCGGTTGATCACCGGCAGGCCGATGCGCCGGTTGTCGTAGGCCTCGCTCCAGCGGTACAGAGCGGGCAGCGAATCGAACTCGCCCTTGATCGGCCAATAGGCGCCGATGGTGCTCTCCTGCCGGCTCACCAGCCACACCCGCAGCACCTCCTGCAGGTGCACCGAACGCTGGTGGCGGTCCACCAGCGACTGCCTCTCGGCCTGCAGTTGCTTGCGCAACTGCGCCTTGTCACGCGAGGGCTCGATCGGCAGCTTGAAGGGCAGGGTCATGGTGCAACGGATGAGCGAGTCGGTGAGCTGCATTGTGACCCTGCGGGCCCGGCCCCCACACCGAGATCGCAGCCGGTGAACAAACCCCGTTGCACTGCGTGGAACTGCTGGCGCCGCTCGGCACGGCGCGCACCCGCCGGAGGTTCGGCGGCCACGGCATCTATCGCGACGAACTTTTCATCGCGCTGTTCGCCTTCGGCCGCCCGTGGCCGAAAGCCAGCGCGCGCCAGACCCGCCAGGCCGCCGCCCAGCGGTCGGTGGCCGGGTTGAACCGCGGCAGCGCCTGCATCAGCGCCACCTCGGCCCGCGGCCAGGCTTCGATCACCCATGCGCTGCCAGCCGGCAAGGCCTGGCGCTGCCCGGCTTCGAGCCAGATGTCGTCCGCCATGCCGGGTTCAACGGCATGCCGGCGGCTGCGGGTCAGCCAGACCCGGCCTTCCTGCACCGCCAGCCAGCGCCGCTGCGCCGCCGCCGGCAAGGGCATGGCGCCTGCCACGGGCCAGCTCCAGGGTTCAGTTTGATGCGGCGATGTCATGAATGTCGTGTCCATTTCGGACTCCTGGTGAGTTCAATCGGCAGCGGCGATCTTCGGCGCTGACGGCCGCCGCGTCCAATCACCTTGCGGGCCATGATTGATAATCCGGCGTCATGAATCACGTCCGCCAGCGCCCGCTCGCAGTCGGTCCTTTGCGCGCCTTCGAGGCAGTGGCGCGGCGCCTGAGTTTCCGTGCCGCCGGCGAAGAACTGCATCTCACGCAGCCGGCCATCAGCCGTCAGATCCGCTCGCTGGAAGAGGAACTCGGCACGGTGCTGTTGCTGCGCGGCACCCGTCATGTCGAGCTCACCGGCGCCGGCAGTTCGCTGCTCCGCGAGGTGGCGCCGATGCTCGACCGGCTCGACGCCAGCGTGCGTTTGATCCGCAGCGCTCAGGGCCGGCAGCGTGTGACGGTGACCACCTTTGCATCCCTTGCGTCGATGTGGCTCCTGCCACGCCTGCAGGGCTTCATGGCCGAGCACCCGGAGTCGGACATCCGCATCTCTGCCACCGACGCGTTGGCCGACCCCGACGACCCGGAGATCGACCTCGGCCTGCGTTATTGCCTGCCGGCAGAAGCCCCGCCGGGCGCCACCCTGCTGTTCGGCGAAGTGCTCACCCCGGTGGCGAGCCCCGAACTGCTGCAGCGTGTGCCGCTGTGCACGGCGGCAGACCTCGCCCGCCACACGCTGCTGGAGGAAGACGACAACAAGCCGAGCGCCGAGTTCGTCAGCTGGCACCACTGGCTGCGAAAGCACGCGCCGGCCGGGCTGCAGACGCGGAGCTGGATCTACCTGAACTTCACCTACCAGCGCATCCAGGCCGCGCTGGCTGGTCAGGGCGTGGCACTGGCGCGCGTGGCGCTGGCCGGCGAAGCGCTGGCGCGCGGTGACCTGGTAGAGCCGTTCGGCGCCGCCGGCCGCATCCATTCGCCCTACGGCTACTGGCTGGTGCGTTGGCCGAAACGTCGGGAGCGGCCCGAGATGTTGGCCTTCGAAGATTGGGTGCTGGCGCAGGCCAGGTCCACGCAGGACTCACTCGGCGCGTTGTCCACCGTCGGCAAGCTTGACCGTAGCGCCTGAACAGGTGCTGCGCATGTGCTAATTTCAGTCCCCAATTCAGTCCTTTCAAGCCGGCCACGCGACCTAGAGTCCATCGATGAAGAAACGCCGCACGTCCCTCGAACTTCGAACCTGCTGGCTGCCAGCCTTGGCGGCCGTCATCCTGGCCACCGCGCTGCCGGCACGCGCCGCCGTGGCGGCGCCAAAACCGGCGCCCGCCGCCGTGGCGGCGCCAAAACCCGCACCTGCCGCCGTAGCTCCGAAGCCGATGCCCGCCGACGACGCCGTCGTCGAAGCGCGCGACGCCCTGCGCAAGCGGGACAAGGCCCGGCTGATCGCCTTGCGCGGCAGCGTGATGCAGGCCGGCCACCCGCTGGCGATGTGGGTCGACTACTGGGAGCTGGGCAACCGGCTGGCCGAGGCGCAGCAGCCCGAGCTCGACGCCTTCTACGCGCGCTGGCCGGCCAGCTATGTCGAAGACCGCCTGCGCAACGACTGGCTGCTGGAACTGGGCCGGCGCCGCGACTGGTCCAACTTCAGCCGCGACTTCCCCCGCTTCCGCATGAACGACGACCGCGAGGTGAGTTGTTATGCGCTGCTCGTGCAGCATCAGGCGGGCGTCGATGTGCGCGCCGCAGCGCGCGCCGCCTGGTACGCCCAGCGCGATCTCGACGACGGTTGCAAGCTTCTGGCCAGCACGCTCTACGAGGCACGCGTGCTGAGCGCCGAAGACGTCTGGGCCGAGGCCCGGCTGTCGGTCGAATTCAATCGGCCACGCGCCGCCGGCGCCGCCGCCGCCATGGTCGACCCAGCCGCCGGCGCCAAGGTGGCCGAGCTGTTCGGCGACCCGGCCAAAGCACTGACGCGCGCCAGTGACAGCTTGTCCGCCACCTCGTCCGAGCTCGCGCTGCTGGCCCTGCTGCGCCTGGCCGCCAGCGACCCCGAGGCGGCCGCTGCGCAGCTGGAAGGCGGCTGGCAGCGCCGGCTGCCCTCGTCACTGGCCGCCGTGGCATGGGCCGGCACCGCCAAGCAGGCGGCGATGAAGCTGATGCCGCAGGCCATCGACTACAGCCAGCGCGCCTGGCGCCTGCAAGGCAAGGCGGCGCCGGCCTGGTCCGACGACACGCTGGGCTGGCTGGCGCGTGCCGCGCTGCGCCTGCCGGCCGGCGAAATGGAGCGCTGGCTGCTCGTGCAGCGCGCGGTCGAGTCGATGAGCGCCGAGGAACAGCGCGACGCCACCTGGGTGTACTGGAAAGCGCGCGCCGTGCTGGCCCGCGCAAAGTCGGGCGCCGACGGTGAGGCCGACCGGCTGGCCGCGAAAGCCGGCTTCGAGTCGGTCGCCGGGCAGATGAACTTCTACGGCAAGCTCGCCACCGAAGAACTGGGCGGGCGCGTCGCGCTGCCACCCAGACCGGCCGCGCTGAGCGAGGCCGAGACGGGCGCGGCACGCGGCCATGCCGGGCTGGCGCGCGCGCTGCAGCTCATCGCGCTGGGCTTGCGCAACGAAGGCGTGCGCGAGTGGAACTTCTCGCTTCGCGGCCTCGATGACCGTGAACTGCTGGCCGCCGCCCACCTGGCCTGCGAGCGCGAAATCTGGGACCGCTGCATCAACACCAGCGACCGCACGCGCGGCGAGATCGACATGACGCAGCGTTTCCCCACACCCTTCCGCGCCGAGGTGCTGGCCAAGGCCAGGGAGATCGGCCTCGACCCGGCCTACATGTACGGGCTGATCCGCCAGGAGTCGCGCTTCATCATGGACGCACGCTCGAACGTGGGCGCGTCGGGCCTGATGCAGATCATGCCGGCCACGGCACGCTGGACGGCCAAGAAAGTCGGCCTGACCGACTTCAAGCCCGAGATGATCAACGACCGCGACACCAACCTGCGCTTGGGCGCCAGCTACCTGAAGCTGGTGCTCGACGACTTCGGCGGCTCGCAGGCCATGGCCGCGGCCGCTTACAACGCCGGCCCGGGCCGGCCGCGCCGCTGGCGCGACGGCGCCGTGCTGGAGCCGGCGGCCTGGGCCGAGAACATCCCCTTCGCCGAAACACGCGACTACGTGAAGAAGGTGCTGTCGAACGCCGTCTACTACGGTGCCTTGCTCGGCGCGCCGCCTTCATTGAAGACGCGGCTGGGCGGCAACATCGGCCCTCGCGAGCTGAACGCCCCGGTCACCAACCGTGACATCCCTTGATGAGACCGCCTGAATGATGAACAAGATCCTCGTCCTCGGCGGCACCGGCTTCGTCGGTCGCTCGATCTGCGAGCGCCTGGCCGCACGCAGTGCCAGCGGCCGCATCGTCGTGCCGACCCGTCGGCTGATCCATGGCAGCCGCCTGCGCGCGCTGCCCACGATCGAGCTGACCGAACTGAACGTGCACGATGACGGCCAGCTGGCGCGCGCGCTGGTGGGTGTCGACGCGGTGGTCAATCTGATCGCCATCCTGCACGGCAGCCAGGCCGACTTCCAGCGCGTGCACGTGGAGCTGCCCCGCCGCCTCGCCGCCGCCTGCGGCAAGGCCGGCGTGCGCCGCCTGGTGCATGTCAGCGCGCTCGGCGTGGGGCCGGACGCGCCGTCGAACTACTTGCGCAGCAAGACCGCGGGCGAAGCGCTGCTGAAAGCCGCGGGGCTCGACCTCACGCTGCTGCGGCCG
>Ga0209181_10002375_pt1 | contig 30991 bp, 26 predicted proteins | sample MAT05_FD_187208 | JGI IMG/M metagenome (GOLD analysis project Ga0209181, IMG submission 187208) | Freshwater microbial communities from Lake Fryxell liftoff mats and glacier meltwater in Antarctica - MAT-05 (SPAdes) (version 2) | ecosystem: Environmental > Aquatic > Freshwater > Ice > Liftoff... | reverse complement strand
AAGCTGAACAAGCTCAGAGAGAGGCGATTCCTAGGCTTTTGGCAATGGGGTTATCGGTAGAGCAGGCGGCTGAAGCATTGGGTTTAACGGTGGCAGGGGTGCGGGCGATCGCTGAGTGCTGAGTAAGAAGAATTTGTCATAACACGGAAGATTGACGGTGGTGAAAATTCATCATCTGGGATTCAGAACATCTGTCAACTTTTTTCTGAGAACTTTTTAGACTCAAATCTTGCCCTTAACCTTGAAAAATCGTAACCGCTTGATCATTCAGGAGCAAAAGCAAAGTATTTTTTGATCAGAAGTCTACAAAATTCCTATGTCAGAATCCACCATTGAATCCATTCTTCACGAAAATCGTTTATTCCAGCCGCCCACTGAGTTTTCGCAGCAGGCAGTGGTTAAAAGTCTGACAGAGTATGACCAGCTTTGCGCGCGGGCGAAAGCTGATCCTGAAAAGTTTTGGGCAGACCTTGCTGCCACAGAGCTGCATTGGTTTCAAACCTGGGATACGGTTTTAGATTGGCAACCCCCCAATGCTCAATGGTTTGTGAATGGCAAAATCAATATTTCTTACAATTGCCTCGATCGCCACCTCACCACAGCACGGCGCAACAAAGCCGCTCTCATTTGGGAAGGCGAACCTGGCGACAGTCGCACATTAACCTATGCGCAGTTGCACCGAGAAGTCTGTCAATTTGCCAATGCTCTCAAACAGTTGGGCGTGGGCAAGGGCGACGTAGTTGGCATTTATATGCCCATGATTCCTGAAGCGGCGATCGCCATGCTGGCATGTGCCCGCATTGGTGCGCCCCACACGGTTGTATTTGGCGGGTTTAGCGCTGAGGCATTGCGCGATCGCTTGGTAGACGGCAAAGCCAAGCTGGTGATTACCGCCGATGGGGGGTGGCGAAAAGATGCGATCGTGCCTCTCAAAGAGCAGGTGGATAAAGCCTTGGCTGATGGACAGGTGCCATCGGTGGAGAACGTGCTGGTGGTGCGCCGCACCGCACAAGCCATTACCCTGACCGAAGGACGGGATCATTGGTGGCACGATTTGCAGAAAACTGTATCTGCCCACTGCCCAGCAGAACCGCTAGACAGCGAAGATCTGCTGTTTATTCTATACACATCGGGCAGTACGGGCAAGCCGAAGGGTGTGGTGCATACTACGGGCGGCTACAACTTATACACCCACATGACGACAAAATGGATTTTTGATCTGCGGGAAACTGATGTTTATTGGTGTACGGCGGATGTAGGCTGGATTACGGGACACAGCTATATTGTCTACGGGCCGCTTTCTAATGGTGCTACGACGGTAATGTATGAGGGAGCGCCTCGTGCATCGAATTTAGGATGCTTTTGGGATGTGATTGAGAAGCATGGCGTGAATATTTTTTATACGGCTCCGACTGCGATTCGAGCCTTTATTAAGATGGGCGAGGCAATTCCCAATGCACGGGATTTGTCTTCGCTAAGATTGCTAGGCACAGTGGGCGAACCCATTAATCCAGAAGCCTGGATGTGGTACAAACACGTCATTGGTGGCGATCGCTGTCCTATTGTCGATACCTGGTGGCAAACCGAAACTGGGGGCATTATGATTACGCCGCTGCCAGGAGCGATCGCCACTAAACCTGGCTCTGCAACGCGCCCTTTTCCTGGCATTTTTGCCGAGGTTGTTGATCTGGAGGGAAACCCCGTGCCTGCCAACGAAGGCGGCTATCTGGCAATTACCCATCCTTGGCCGGGAATGATGCGGACAGTTTATGGTGACCCCGATCGCTTTCGGCGCACCTACTGGGAGCACATTCCGCCCCGTGATGGCAAATATCTGTACTTTGCTGGAGATGGTGCTCGGCAGGATGAAGACGGCTACTTTTGGGTGATGGGGCGCGTTGATGATGTGATCAGTGTGTCGGGTCACCGCCTGGGCACGATGGAAATCGAGTCGGCGTTAGTGTCTCATCCTGCGGTTGCGGAAGCGGCAGTAGTGGGTAAGCCGGATGAGTTGAAGGGTGAGGAAGTGGTGGCATTTGTCACGCTAGAAGGCACCCACAGCGGCAGCGATGAGTTAATTAAAGAACTCAAGTCCCATGTGGTTAAAGAAATTGGGGCGTTGGCACGTCCGGGAGAAATTCGCTTTAGCGATGCGTTGCCCAAAACGCGATCGGGGAAAATTATGCGCAGACTATTGCGATCGCTGGTAGCGGGTCAAGAGATTACGGGAGATACTTCGACATTAGAAGATCGATCTGTGTTGGACAAACTACGAGAGGGTAGCTAAGCAAATTCTAAACTTCAGAACTATGGAATAGACTTATCCTCTATTCCATAGTTCCAGTACATCAAGCTTGCCAAATGATCAATAGAATCACACACCAACATGCTGTCACGGCAATAACTGCGAGGTTCAATCTAGTACGGGTAGATTCCCCGCCGCTCTGCGGCGAAAACAACTGGCTTGCAATCCGAATCTGGAATTCGGGAGCAAATCTGCTTCCATACCCCGTCCGCTTGCGGCGGGGTCGCTTGATTTGCCAAAAAATGTCTTGAGCCGCCATAACACAGGGAATTAACACAGCAACATTCCCTCATTTCTAGAAAAAATTAAACTTAGAAAGGTTTGAATTATGAATGTATCCAACCCCCAGCCCGTTACTGCTGAATCCAGCGCTGCACATAAATATTTAGACATTTTGCAAGGCGTGATCAGTCGAATGGCAAGCAATAGCGCTAATTGCAAGAGCTTGTGCATTACTTTGGTATCGGCGATCGCCGTTGTCATTACCAATAAAGAAAGGTCAAGCTACGTTTTGATTACGCTAATTCCGGTGCTGCTATTTTGTTTTTTAGATGCTTATTACTTAGGTTTAGAACAGGGATTTCGAGTCACGTATAACGACTTTGTTAAAAAAATGCAGAATAGCGCGGCAACGACCAAAGATCTATTTGTGATCATTCCTAGAGGAATAACAAAGAAACATCAGGCAGACGGTTCAACAACACTAGAAATAAAGTCTTTCGATCCGGTAGAGGGAACACTAAAAGCTTTAGTTTCTTTTGCTGTTTATCCGTTTTACCTGACGCTGTTAGGATTGCTGCTATTAGGTCGGTTTTTGGTTTTTTAGCGGGGTTTTTATGAAGCTGCTGCCCGCTTCACATGGATGTTTTTGATATGCTTCTTCACAGTGTTTTCTGCCAGGAAGAGTTGCGCCGCAATTTCCTTGTATGAGCAACCCGCTCGTTTGAGTCGCCATACATCCGTTTCACGAGCGGTCAAGCCATATTTTACAGATTCGGCGATCGCTCTATACTGAGCCGACTGCGACTGATCTTCTAAGGTCACTAACAGACAAGATTGGGGCAGATTTTCTACGGTTAGCCAACGAACCCGAATCCGGATGGTAGACATGGGGCTAGAAATTTCGTCTTCAATAGTTAAAGACTGTTGAGGAAACAAGTTGCGGCTATCAATAACTGCCTGACAACACCGCCAAACTGCTTGAGGAATGGCTTCTTTTTTAACTAAATTTGGGATAAATTGCTGACAAATTTGTAGAGCATGGCAATTGGCATGAATTAATTCTCCTTTTGCAGTAATAATCATTACGCCATCAATTAAACCTTCCATAACGCCCTGTAAAAGGTTGGGAGAAGGTTGAGCAATGTTTTGAATAACCGAGGGCTGAACTTCTGATGCTTTAAGTAAACGAACTGGACGATTGGTAGTGCGAGTTAATGTGTTCATAATGGGGGACTATAGACTCTACATCAACGTGTTGGAACTTAGTCTAATAAACGACACTTGCTTTCTCAGTAAAAGCCGAGATGTTCCACTACTACAACTGCGCCCAGTTTTTTAGCAAAAATGTTCTAAAGTAGACAATTTTCGTCCTGGAATACCACCAATTTTAAAATTGGTTCACCCGATCGGGTGAAGTGCGATCGGGGTAGAAATCTTCGTAAAACCCAAAAAAGCGATTATGGAGAAGCATTTGGATAGCCTCAAGCTTGAGCACTAAAGCTTATTAAACGCGCAGAAAGTAGACACATCTCCCAGCCAAATGAGGCACGCTTCACGCCTAGAACAAGGGCTTAGGGCGTGTTTTAAAAGTCCCATTAGTAAGCGCTTTAGTCTTGGAGATCCCCCTAATCCCCCTTTTTAAGGGGGACTTTGAGCGGTTCGCTTCCCTCCTTAATAAGGAGGGTTAGGGAGGATCACAGGGTTTTAAAACACGCCCTAAGCCCCTTTTCTGCACCTCCTTAGTGGTGCAGAAAACTCCTGGAACCCTTATGGATAAAGGATTCTCAACAAAACGGCGATCTTGGGATTTTTTGAAAATCGAACGAGGGCAGTGGGTCTCAGCCACTATTTTGATCATCTATGCTGTCCATCATGAGACTCAAAAAAGTTTTCTGCACCACTAAGCTGCACCTCACTGAATTGAGAAATACTACAGGGTAGGAACTGTTTTGGAAAATAATGCATCTATCCGATCGCTTAATGCGGCGATTCCTACAGGAGCCTCTAAGAGGATGTCTGAAAAGTATCGCTAATTGTAGGGGCGTGGCATTCGGTCTAAAAGTTCTCGGACACCCCGAAAAATGGTCGTCTGAATGCCGCGCCCTTACGCTCGGGTGTCACATCTACGACTTTTCAGACACCCTCTAACTCAATGACCCACATTTTTAGGCACAAAAAACTGCTCCCTAAATCCTTCAAAATAAAAAGGATTTAGGGAGCAGTGTTGCCTGAGAACCTTCGACTTAAATCACACCCAAATTAGACAATCCTAAAATCACGCCCGCACCCAGGACATGACCCAAAGAAGTCGTTCCCAAGACTGCGCCTAAACTAAAGCCGCCAAACATATTAGGGGAAGGCATTGCAGGGCCTACATTCGGTTGCTGGATGGCAAATCTGCCAATGGCGATCGCCACTATATTGCAAAGGAGCATAATGATGCCAATGGTGGGACTCCATTCCATTGTTCTGGGCACAACAGCAAGTAAGGGTAAAGTAAACAAGAGCGTGTCTCCTTAAAACTTATTAAATGACTGTAAATTTCTGAGATGGCTGCCAAGCAGGAGCATCTGTCCACAGAAAAATATTTACCAAAAAAGCGTAACCCATAGGCACATGTCGCATTAATAGTTAACATTTTGAAGGACGGGTTTTAGATGACCGACAAGCTAAACTATCGAATACTCAATAATACGTTTTTACGATCCATTCCCTCACCTTAATCCCATGACCCAATTGATTCAAAGCATTTACACCGATGGCGCTTGTTCTGGTAACCCTGGCCCAGGCGGCTGGGGAACCGTGGTGTACTTTGCCGATGGTTCTGCTCATGAACTAGGAGCAGCATCACCACAGACCACCAACAACCGTATGGAAATGCAAGCCGCGATCGCCGGGATTGAATATCTCATCGCCTCTGGTCAAACCCAGCCCGTCATCCTTTACACTGACAGCGAATACGTCAAAAACGGCATTACCCAATGGATCAAAGGCTGGAAGAAAAAAGGCTGGAAAACCTCTACCGGCAAAGCTGTCCTCAATCAAGATCTCTGGGAAATTCTCGATGAACTGAGCCAGCGTACTCCGGGTAGTTTGCAATGGCAGTATGTCCGAGGGCATTCAGGTAACATTGGCAACGAACGCTGTGATAAGATAGCGCGCACCTTTTCACTGGGGCAAACCCCACAGCTTAGGCAGTTAGCGCTAGAGGGCTAAACCTACGGTAGATTTTTGATGACGATTGCTTGTAGGGCGCAGCATTTGTACCAGGGGCTAGCCTGGGTTTCCTGAATGTTAAAAAATATGGGGTCTTCGCCTGACCGCATTCATTTTCCGGTTTAACTATGCTAAATTCTGCTACGCCCCCCATTCAAGATAGTCCTAATCTTCCCCGCGAAATTCGGGTGGTACAACTCCATAGTCTGGTCGATACGCTGCACATGGCAGATGAAATTGCTCGTCAGGGCTATCTCATTACCAGTTCAGAACTCGCAGACTTAATGGATGTTAATGCCAGCGCTGTGACTAGCCGAGGCGACGAATGGGTTTGGCGTAACTGGGTCGTCTCAAGAGTCCGCCGCGAAGGTAATCAAATTCTTTGGCAATTAGAGCGAGTAGATTAGCCAAATTCTCAACTCACCGATCCCCGGCACATGAGAAGCCGGGGATCGGGGTTCCAGTCTAAAAATTTTCCCAAACCTTCATCTCGCAATCATCCAAGCCTAATCTGAAAAATGATGTTTCTAAAATCTCTACAGTAAAAAAAATATCGCTATATCTAGGATTCTATGCAATGCTATACCCAACATCTAGTAGTTCAATCACGATCTGAGGTTAAAAAAAGATTAAAGAAAAAGCGTGTAAATTGTGTTCTAAATCATCTAGAACATTAACGCTAATTAAATCATTGCTCAAAGTAAATCCTAATAGGCTATAACTTAATCCTCTTAAACAGAGGAGCGTCGGGCAATTAACGATCGCGATCGCAGTCACAGTCAGTTCTTAAAGCTGACTTAATCTTGGGAAAATTCAGGGACTTGAGGTGAACAGTGGAAACAGCACTGGAAACAACACTAGAAAATTTTTGGGATCAGGTTTTGGAGCGTTTACAGCTTCAGCTCAGTCGCCCTACGTTTGAAACATGGATTAAGTCTGCAACGGCTGAAGAGCTAGATGACAAACGCTTGATCATTTGTACTCCTAATACGTTTGCCCGGAGCTGGATTCAAAAGTACTACATCAAAGCGATCGCCGATGTCGTCGAAGAACTCCTCGGTCACGCGGTCGAAATTCACATTTCTGTGCGCCCTGGCGCCGACGCAGAAACCTTGCCCGACTCTATGGACGTGCTCTGGCCGCTCCCCGTCGAGCCAGTTGTCCCAGCGACCGATCAGCCCGCTTCAACTGCCAAGCTGCGCCACACCGAGCTCAACCATAAATACGTCTTCTCGCGATTCGTCGTCGGTGCCACCAACCGCATGGCACACGCAGCATCGTTAGCGGTTGCCGAATCTCCAGGACGCGAATTTAATCCCCTTTTCCTTTGCGGTGGAGTCGGGTTAGGCAAGACCCACTTAATGCAGGCGGTTGGTCACTATCGCTTAGAGATCGATCCAAACGCGAGAATCTTCTATGTTTCTACTGAGCAATTCACGAACGACCTGATCTCGGCAATTCGTAAAGATAGTATGCAGAGCTTCCGTGAGCACTATCGCGCGGTAGATGTGTTGCTAGTAGATGATATTCAGTTTATTGAAGGCAAAGAATACACTCAGGAAGAATTCTTTCACACCTTCAACACGCTCCACGAAGCCGGGAAGCAAGTCGTCATTGCTTCCGATCGCCCTCCAAGCCAAATTCCTCGGCTGCAAGAACGCCTTTGCTCTCGCTTCTCTATGGGGCTAATTGCCGATATTCAATCTCCCGATCTAGAGACCCGGATGGCAATTCTGCAAAAGAAAGCAGAATACGAAAATATGCGCCTCCCCCGCGACGTCATTGACTATATTGCCTCTAGCTATACCACCAACATTCGAGAGTTAGAAGGGGCTTTGATCCGAGCCGTGGCGTATGTATCTATTTCGGGGTTGCCCATGACCGTCGAAAATATTGCCCCTGTTCTCAATCCACCCAGCGATCAGGTTGAGGCTTCACCCGAATCAGTGATCAAAGCGGTGTCAGAAATGTTTAATGTCTCTATTGAAGACCTCAAGAGTAGCTCACGCCGCCGCGAAATTAGTGTGGCTCGGCAGATTGGGATGTTTCTGATGCGCCAACACACTGATCTAAGCCTGCCAAAGGTGGGAGAAGTTTTTGGCGGAAAAGATCATACGACGGTGATGTATAGCTGTGAAAAAATTTCTCAACTCAAGGAAACTGATGTTGAACTGGCTCGCAGCTTGCGACAGTTGAGCGATCGCATTTCTATATCCAGTCAGCCAGAAAAATCCCGGAAGTAGGGGCAACCTCCTGAAGAGAGAGGTAGAGACTATTCAAAATAAGCTGCATGTTTGGATTTGAACTTTATTTGCTGTTAGGGGTTATTGCCATTGTTGTCATTTGGACAGCGGCAACCACTGGCTTTAAATGGCTCAAACAATACCAACTCAAACGCAGCCGTCGAGGGCAAGACCGCCAAAGTTTTGTCCGCTATTTTGTTGTAGAAGGCATCCCAGAAGCGCTTGCCATTGAAGTGTACCGATATCTTCAAAAGCTCCAATTGGTCAAAGGCTTCCCGGTTAGTCCGGAAGATGACCTTAAACATGTTTATGGTTTGCAAGATGAGGATTTGACCGAGGCGATCGTTGAAATTGCCCAAATCTGTAGAATCTCTATCCCGCCTGCAAACTCATCTGTTTGGACTCAAGCCCATATCTTCAGCGTTGAAGACTTGATCCGATTTATCGATTTTCTCAGTCAATCAAATCAAGGGTAATCAACGTGACGCAGATCACTTTACGCGCTCCCCCTCTCAAGCTATTCTGAGCGAAACGCTTGGAGTAGCTCAATGGCATTGGTTCCTAATTCACGATTTACTAACTCACCGCTCACCCTAAAACATTCTGCTCAGACCCAATCATCTTCTACTGCATTAAACGCAGCTTCTCCTGAAAACTCCTTCAAAGCATCGTACTTTCGTAAGAGTACACAGGCGACCCCAAACAGACGTCTTAAAGCGATCGCCTCTGACTCTGATGGCTTAAGCAAACCAGAAGCCAAACTCGCCAACCTGATCCAGCAATATCGTCGAGAAAACGGCTTACCTGCCATTCGTCTCTCAAAAGCCCTGACCCTAGTCGCCAATCGTCACGTACAAGACTTGGTACAGTCTGGCTCCAATGCACTCCACTCCTGGAGCGACGCCCCTTATGATTCCAGTAACCCAGCAACCTATCCCTCTATGTGGGAAGCACCTCAGCGCCTCAAAACTGGATACTCCGGCAACGGCTACGAAATCGCCTTTTGGACTAGCACCAACAACGCCAAACCCGCCCAAGCTCTAGCTGGATGGAAAAATAGCCCCGGTCACAATACCGTGATTCTCAATCGAGAAGTTTGGCAGCAGCCCTGGAAAGCAATGGGCGTCGGCATTCACAATGGCTATGCTGTTGTTTGGTTTGGCAATCAGCGCGATCGCTCTGGTCAACCCACCCCTTCGTAAAACCAACTCGAATCTTCCCCGAACTCATCACGACTATGGCATAGATCGCAATTCTGTATTATCCTGGCTTACGTAAGGCAAAATGCCATTTAGTCTATAAAGAGAGATGACGATGATCGCAACACAAAAAGTCCCTAATGTTGTCTTCAAGACCCGCGTCCGCGATGAGTCTATTGGCGGAGACAATCCCTTCCGCTGGCAAGACCGCACCACCGAAGAAATTTTTGGTGGCAAGCGTATAGTGCTTTTCTCGTTGCCAGGAGCTTTTACGCCAACCTGCTCCTCCACCCACTTACCCCGCTACGAAGCACTCTACGACGAATTTCTCGCTCTAGGCGTTGATCAAATCATTTGCCTTTCGGTTAATGATGCTTTCGTCATGTATCAATGGGGCAAGAACATGGGCGCAAGTAAAGTCATGCTACTGCCCGACGGCAATGGCGAATTTACTCGCGAAATGGGAATGTTGGTTGATAAATCTAACTTAGGATTTGGGATGCGCTCTTGGCGCTACTCTATGTTTGTCAACGATGGTGTCATTGACAAAATGTTTGTCGAATCCGAAAAAGCCGATAACTGTCCCACCGATCCTTTTGAAGTATCGGATGCAGATACGATGATGGCTTATTTGAAAGAAACTGCTACTGCAAAGTAGGCTATCTAAAGTAGGCTATTAATTTAAAAGGGGGATAGAGGAGAAATAATACGCCTCTGTCCTCTTTTATTGATGTAGCAGGAATCACTTATCATCACAACGGTATTAGCCCAAACTGGCTAAGCAACTTTTGCCCCTCTGTACTTTTCAGCATTTCAGCAAACTTTTCGCCCACCGGAGAACGGCTATTGTCACGAGTATAAACAATGGCGATCGCATAGCTTAAAGGGTATCGGTGGCTTCTAACCAACTCCGGCAAAATGGCATAACTTCCTTTGCGATCGCATAAATCAAGCGTCGGATCGATCGCTTTTCCATCTGCCAAAGTGAGTGCCTGAATGCTCTTTTGCCCCTCCTTTCCTAGCGCTAAGGGATACACCGAGCATTGCCCAAAAACCTGACTAAACGGCGCAAAGCCAATTCCTCCCGTTTGGTAAGATTCAAAGTCTTGAATGCTAGTTCGCAACGTTTCCAGGGTCGGCAATTGTTCGATTTTATTCGATTCTTGCTTTTGGATAAAGCTGCTGTCAGGTTGAGGCTTCGCATCGTGCAACAGTTCTCTGAAGGTGGCGATCGCTCGTTGATCGCCCAGCACTTTCTGCTCAAATAAGTTAATCGATTCTCCATCCAAAGGCGCATATCGCTTAATGGGCAAATTAGATCCTAACTGTTGCCAGTCTTTAGTCTTGCCCACATAAATATCTTGCACTTGCTTTAACGTGAGTTGTCCATTCAATGCTGTTGGCAATCCCTTCTCCCGTTCTGAGTAGCTGAAATTAACAAACACTGCTAACGCATCATGAGCTACTTCCTGGTAGGTCAGATCATTGGGTAACTCTTTAATCATTGGAATGATGGCAAAGGCTGCTTTTCCCGATCGCACCTTGGCGATCGCTTCCTTCACTGAATCTACCGATTGATAATTTAACTTCAGCTTAGGTTGAGCTGCTGCCAAGTAATCCTTCAACCGTTGATTGGTCGGTACACCTGCCAAGCCTGTTTGATTCAAAAACTTATCCCAGATTCCGTTCTCAACAGCGGTATAATTATATTCTCCAATCGGCGTTCCTCCCACCTCTTTAATGCAACAAATCGGCGGAGTTATCTCTGCTGCGGGTGCAGGCTTAACCAGCAACACCATCGCCAACTTACCCAATGCTGCCAACAGCAACGCCATTAATAAAACCGCCAATGCCTTAGAAAATTGCTTCGGTTTTACCTTTGCTTCTGCCTCTAGCGCAAATTGATTAATCACCGGATCGAGGGGTATTTGCAGCAGCGCCCGACGCGCATCAGCGGCATTCTCAAACGGTAAATCTAGCTCTAACAACCGCAAAATATACTTCTTGAGGGGCAAATATACCCCTGCCCACAGCTTGTCATCTTTCGGTTGCAGCGGCTGTCCATTCTCATCGATCGCCTTACCTGCCAATAGGTAAAACGCAGCATATCCTAACGCTGTTAAATCTTTTGCGACCGATCCATTCATCACTTTTGTCTGAAACGGTTCAAATAACCGTTCCCAGAGTGATAAATCACACAGATAAATAAAATCTCCTGCGCCAAACTCTGGCTCCTTTCCCTTAATGACCAGCAAACTATCCAACGTCAAATTGCCATGCACTAATCCTGTTTGCACCTGTCCCATAGGTAATGCAAACTTCTGCTGATGTAAAAACTCCAACGTTTGCAATACCTGGTTCAATACTAACCTGACCTGATCGGTAGACATGGCTCCTGTCTGGGAAAGCACTTGATTCAGGGTTAAGCTAGCATCAGGTGGCTGTGTGACCAAATAGCATCGTTCTTCTCGATCATCCGAGATCGCTTCCCATGGGCTAATCAACCGAAAATCCTGACTTCGACCATCGGCGAGTGCTACCCCTGCCAAACTGATAAATGCTTCCTGCCGCTGTCGCATTTCTTCCGCATTAAAGTAACGTCGAGGCAGCAAAAATTCCTTAATGATCATCGGCTGCTCGGTGCCCAACTGCACCGCCTCATACAGTCGCCCAATTCCTCGCCTACCCAGGCAGCGCACCACGCGATAGGTTCCCCGTCTGCCCCAAATCTCTGCCTTCTCTGCCAAAGTTGCCGGGAACGCACAAATTCGGCAATCCTTAGCTGCACGCTCCATGGTGGCGAGGGGTTCTCGACAATTGAGCGGATCACCCAAGGTGCAGCGATATTGCGGGTAAGGAGAAGGGGCAAGAACCGCACCGGGAGGAGCGATCGCTGCTTCCACTATTAATTCTGGTACTACGGCATCTTCTGGCTTGGGCGGAAATAACTCTGGCTTGAGTTCTGCCAAAATTGGCGACATCCAAGCCCACCGCGACAAAAAGTTAAACTGCGTTAACCGAATTCTAGCGGGATAACGTCGCAGATAATATTTAACGACAACTTTAGGGATGTTGGAAATAGCCATGTGATGACCTGGGTTAGACGAAGGTATAGAATCGGCGATCGCACGGGTCGAATCCTACCTTGCCAGGGTATCCTGAAACTTGCCAAACCCTCATTAGACATAAGTTGGAGAAAGGAACATGGCGAAAGAGCAAGTTGTCCAATTGTTTAGAATCGCTCAAGAGGATCTGACCCTCCGCGCAAACCTCAATACAGCCCCAAACATCGAAGCTTTTGTGCTGATGGCGCACGAGTATGGCTACGATTTCACGGTTGAAGAATGGCAGCAAACCGTGGGGTTTGGAGTCGAAGAACTGAAGTGTGAGTTGTCGGAAATTCCGGGAATTTAGATTAAGCATAGGACTTACGCACTGTACAAATGAGCCATGTTGTGAGCCAACGCAAATACGTCGTTTCAGCCTTTCATAAATCCCCCTTTTGAGGTTGAGATCGCTGAGTAGGGAACAGGAAAATCAAGCTCAAAGCGCTGAAAATCACGACTGCTATTTTAGCTTTTCTGTCAATGCGTAAGTCCTAAAGCAATCGAAAGTTTACTGACTGAAAGTTTAGACCGGGGAACAGCTATGCTTTTCCTCGGTATTTTTGTGTTTGAACTCCACACCCTATAATCAAGTAAACGAACTGATTCTATGGGAGATGAAGGCATGACTGCACTAACACTACCCCTAAAAGTCGATCTGAAAGACGTTGATCTCACTGATGAACAGTTTTATCAACTTTGTATCAACAATCCTGAACTCAATGTTGAACGCAACTCAAAAGAAGTATTAATTATCATGGCACCCGTTGGCGGCGATAGCGGCAGTCGAGAAGCAGACTATATTGTCGATCTAGGGAATTGGAATCGGCAAAGTGGGCTAGGAAAAGTTTTTAGCTCTTCAACTTTGTTTAAGCTTCCTGGTGGAGGTGACCGCTCTCCTGATGCTGCTTGGGTCGAGCCTTCCCGTTGGCAAGCGTTAACCCCCGAACAACGCCAAAAGTTTCCGCCGATCGCCCCTGATTTTATCATCGAACTGCGTTCTCTCACCGATAGCCTGAAAGCCCTTCAAGAGAAAATGCAGGAGTATATGGATAGCGAGGTGCAGCTTGGCTGGATGTTTAATCCTCAAGATCAACAGGTAGAAATTTATCGGCAAGGGCAGGAGAAAGAAGTGCGATTGCTCCCTACAGAACTTTCTGGCGAGGAGATCTTACCTGGATTTGAGTTGCAGGCTGACTTGTTTACAGACTGACTTGTTTACAGACTGACGATTTATTCATCCGTAAAAAGATTGCGAAATACAACTCCTTTAAAGCCTATAAGCTACGATTAGGGATCTGCATTGAAATAAATTCCCAGTGGGATGCGCTAGCTTGCTAGCCCCCTAAATCCCCCAATTTTGGGGGACTTCCGAGCCTTTCAAAGTCCCCCAAAATTGGGGGATCTAGGGGGCGGATCGGGACATTATTTCATTGCTACTCCCTTAGCTTGACCTAGAAGAGATTTGTAAAACGGCAGCGATCGCTATGGAAACCAAACCCCCACTTCCTCCCTTCACGCTAGAAACCGCTAAAGCTAAAGTCCAAGCTGCTGAAGATGCTTGGAACAGCTGCGACCCTGAGCGAGTTTCAATGGCATATACTCTAGATTCCTGGTGGCGAAACCGCTCTGAGTTCTTCACAGGACGCGATACCATTAAAGCCTTCCTTCAGCGTAAGTGGGCGAAAGAACTGGATTATCGCCTTAAAAAAGAACTTTGGAGTTTCACCGAGAATCGAATTTCGGTACGGTTTGAGTACGAGTGGCACGACGAATCTGGGCAGTGGTATCGCTCTCACGGCAATGAACAGTGGGAGTTTGCTGATAATGGCTTAATGCAACGACGTGAAGCCAGCATTAATGATGTGTTGATTCAAGAGTCAGAACGTAAGTTTAGATGGGAAAGATCATAGGAAAATAATCTACCTGATCCAAGAAGAAACACAGCCTTGCGTCGCCTGCCATAGTTTGTAGACTAAGAACCTAGTGCCATTACTAAACACTGTAAAGAACATCCCTTAGTGGGCTGCATTTGATCAAAAATAGCCCCCGCATCTGGTGTTCTAGGAGCGGGAGCTGCTTCATGCCTTAAGTCTGCCTGCCAAAATTTTCTCTAATGCAAACAGCGCGGCGATCGCAGCCCCACCCTGGGGTTGTCGATGCATCGCGCAATGTAAGCTAGAGAACAATGTGGAGATTATTGCAATCAATGAATGTTAAAGATGCTACCCAAATACTACAGACCGCAATCTGGATTGTCCAGTTTTTTGAAAAACATTTCTTCTCTCTGTAGGCGGCATCATGAAAAGATTTCTCATGGCAATATTCCTGGGTGGTCAGATAGCGGTGCGTATTGTGACTGGCAGGATTTACCGTCGAAATGTATTAGAGCATATGTTTGCGGTAGGCCCCGACTCCCTCAATCCAGTGTTAATGACCAACTTTTTTGCAGGCATGATTTTTACAGTACAAACTGGCAGACAGCTCGTTCACTATAATGCCTTAAATGCATTGGGCGGAGCTTTTGCGATCGCTTTTTGCCGTGAACTTGCCCCTATTTTGACTGCCAGCATTATCGCTGGGCAGGTCGGTTCAGCCTTTGCCGCCGAACTTGGATCTATGCGCGTTAGCGAACAAATTGATGCACTACAAATGCTCAAAACCGATCCAGTCGATTATCTTGTTGTTCCCCGCGTCATTGCTTGCTGCATCATGCTACCCGTCATGACCATTGTTGGTTTGGTGACCGGAATTGGTGGCGGAGTATTCATCGGATCGTTCCTTTTTGATTTACCGATGTCTGAGTTTATGGGATCGGTACAATCAAGTTTATCGTTGTCTGATTTATTGATCATTGTGACTAAAGCGTTTATTTTTGGGGCGATCGTCGCGATTCTGGGGTGCAGTTGGGGGTTGACGACAACGGGTGGCGTCAAAGGTGTAGGGCATTCTGTCACGTCGGCAGTCGTGACAACGTGGGTATCGATTTTTGTGGTAAATTTTTTCCTGTCCCTAGCGTTATTTCATGAGCTAGGAGCAGCTTGATAGGCAAGCCTAATTAAACTACTCAACCTTACTGAACAGTAATGCAACAGGAAAATGGCTAAGAATTTCCTTTAACCATAGCGTGTCATTACCCTGAACCTCTTGCCCAGTAATGGCATCTAGCCAAATAGAAGATGAGCCGGGGGGCTGTAGAATTCGGGTTTCATGCCAGACTTGTTCCCCCATAGGATACTCGCCCTCTTTGACAACAGAGGTCAGGAATCGGGGCGTGATGGCGATCGCTCGGACATCTCCCAAATCACGCGCAAACGCTACCACATGATCTTTCATACTGCCCAAAATCGTCAGCTTTTGATATCCGCCCCGTTGGAATAGTTCTCCATAGCTGCGGCGAGCTTGCAAGACTCTGTGAATTAAGAAAAGCTTGAGTCTGCCGTCTTCTGGGGCTTTCAAAAGCTCTTCAATCAGCTTCAAAGTATTTTTCCTCGATTTCATTTTCTTGAGATACTCTGACCGCTTGGTAAAGTCTACGGGGCGGCGGTTATCAGGATCAACCAAGCTTAAATCCCATAGTTCTGATCCCTGATAAATATCTGGAACGCCAGGTGAAGCCAGCTTTAGCAGCGTTTGCGCTAATGAATTGCAAATGCCGTAATGTTGAATCTTTTGTTGAAAAGGACGAAACGCTTGCAAGAATAAATTATCCTCAGAGTCTTTTAAGATGCGTTCAGCAAATTCAATGAAAGCATTCTCATAGCCGCTATCTGGTCTGAGCCATTCGGTATGAACTTTTGCCTCCCGAATCGCTTTAATTAGGTATTCTTTAACACGTTCTACAAACTGTGGATAGTCGGCTTTTATAAAGGGAAATGCGCCGAGCAAGGTTTGGTAAAAGAAGTACTCGTCATTGCGATCGGGCACATCCAACCCTTCTACACAGGTCTTAATCGGCTCATTTATTTGATGCCAGTTCTTCAGATGTTCTTCCCATTCGTTAGGGAGTTCTGACAGCACGTTAATTCTGGCTCTAACATCTTCGCCCCGCTTAGTATCATGAGTTGCGGTCGCGTTCATAGCATGAGGCCATTGGGCACAGCGATCTTGATTAAAGGTATGAAAATTATCGACCGAAATACCGAAACAACCTGGGTTGGAACCGACTTCATTGAGCGAGATGAGACGGTTGTAAACGTACATGACCGTATCTTCTACTCCCTTCGCCATCAGGGGCCCTGTGTACTGCTGTAACCGCATCATAAAATCGAGCCAGAGGTCTTTGTCCTCATCAGTCAAAGAGTCATCAAAATCGAGTAGTAAGAACTTCTCCATAAAAGATAGCTCGTTGGCAGAGTTGGGGGTCTTCTCTTTGGCTTTTGCCAGCAACTGTTTCATACATTCCTGGTCGGCTTTACGGCTTCCTTCTCTGCTAATGTAAGTCCGGTAGATAGGAAGTAAAGCCAGAACCTCGACTAGTGCTCTCTTTAAGCCATACATGGTAAAGTCGCTGGCGTATCGGTGACGTACCGAGAGCTGTTTCAGCAAGTGAGCTAAATTGTCAATATCTCCGGCAAGGTGTTTGCCAATAATCATTCTTTTGTTTTCGTCAATTAGCGATTCATAGGCAGTCGCACGACCGACAAAGGCATAGTACACAGCATCGAATTCTGATTGTGATGCTTGTTGACAAAAAAGATTATTCACCTTGTTCATATAGTCATATCCAGTTGTTCCCTGAATAGGCCAGTTAAGGGGCAGTTCTTCATTCTCCTCTAAGATCTTTTCAACGAGCAAATAAGCATCAGGCACTTGCTCTCTCAATCGAATCAGATATTGCGCTGGATCATAGAGTCCATCAATATGATCGACCCTCAAACCACTAATTTTCCCCTCTTCAACAAGTTTTAGAATGAGTTGATGAGTATGGTCAAATACGTTCTGATCTTCTACTCGCATCGAAATTAGATCGTTTACCGTAAAGAACCGACGGTAGTTCAGTTCTTCGTTGCCCACTTTCCAGTAAGATAGCCGAAAAAATTGTTCTGCAAGCAGTCCTTCTAACCGACTAAAGCTCTCTGGCTTGCCAGGTTCTCCGTTGATTAGTTTGATACTACTTTCGATAAATCTCCGAATCTCAGGGCTATCATTCCAGAGATCCCAGAGCATTCTTTTAATAAATACAATTTGGTCGTAGCGCTCTCGCCCTTCTTCGCCAGAGGGGATGTATTTCATGGCATATAGAACTCCCAGCAGCTTGACAAAGTTAGGGTCTTCCCTGCCTAGCTTTTCGCGTAAAGCCCCTAAGTCATAAATTAAAACCTGGATATAAGATTCAATGCGCAGCGGAAATTTGAGGTCATAGTAATGCAGGGATAGTCCGCCTTCCTCGTAGTGGATTTGGAGTTCGCCGCTTTCTAAGCAATCACCATAAAATTTTCCTAAGAAAGGTGCTAAGACTCGTCCTCGCAGGTCGGCGTAATGGTGATCCCAGTTAATATCAAAAAAGTTGTGAAATTCTGAGTCTGAACCATTTTCTAAAACATCTACCAGCATTTTATTTTGACTATCGAACGCCATATGGTTAGGCACGATGTCTTGTAGCCAGCCAATTTCATTCTTTTTAAGGGCTTGAATTAATTCCTCAAACTTTTCTATACCTCCTAATTCGGGGTTAATTTCTTGCGGATTGACAACATCGTAGCCGTGGGTACTACCTTTTCTGGCGGTGAAGATCGGCGAAGCGTAGAGATCGGAAATCCCTAGCTCGCTGAGGTAAGGAACGATCGCCATTGCGGCTTGAAAGTTAAAGCCTGAGTGGAATTGAATTCGGTAAGTGACCAAGGGAATCTGCATCATGACTTTGAATCTCGGATTTTAGATTTTGGACTGAGCCTTGGTAAAGGAGAACGAAGGATATTGACGAGTGATGAGTCTATATTTTGCCTTACAGGTTATCAAATGATAGTAGGCGATCGCTCTACCCAAAAATTATACCTGTCATAATTACCCACAACTGCATTACCCACAACTGCTCTATCTAATGGCAGAGCTTCCTGCCCTCTACAGGTTTCACAAATCACCCTCCAGTACTGCACTCGTAAACCACTACGCCATAGGGACTCATTTCAAGTTCCTGCTGCGACACTGTAGCACCCCGTTCTGTAGGCATTACTTCAGGTAGATCAGAACCTGCACCACCCCATGCTTCATCGGTTGAGTCGAGCAGTTTTTTCCAGGTGCCTGGAGGTAGAGCTAGTTTAAACCTAGCAACGTTAGCGCTAATGTTCAATAGACACAAAACCTGATGATTCTGGTGCCAGCGGCGTAGTTTTAAGATATGCTCTGCGCCTAATACTGAAACCTCTAAATTTTGACGACTGGGATGGCTCAGAGCAAGATGTTCTGCCCGCAGTTGCAGGAGCTTTTGGTAGAACAACCAGAGGGCTTTATGGGATTGAACTTGGCGCAGTTCCCAATTAAGTTTTGAGGCTTCAAAGGTAGCGATCGCCTGGGGATCGGGAGGTTCGCCTGCTTCTTGAAATGCAGCAAATTCCTCTTTCCTGCCCGCCCGCACTGCTTCTACTAACTGAGGATCACCGTGGCTAATGAAGAAAAAAAACGGTGCAGTTTCGCCGTATTCTTCGCCCATGAACAGCATCGGAATAGACGGCGAGAGCAGAGTAGCCGCAGCGGCTAGCTTTTGGGCTGCAAACGACAGCAGATGAGAAAAGCGATCGCCATTCATGCGGTTGCCCACCTGATCATGGTTTTGCGCAAACACCACAAATTGACTCGGTGAGCAGTCTATAGCTCTGTCGCCATGTTGCCGTAACCTGTGCCGGGAGTAATCCCACGTATGCACAAAATTTTCCCGATAGGATTTAGCAAGCTGCTCAAGTCCGCTATAGCCCGTTTCATAGTCCTCATAATATCCCTCTTGTTCTCCCGTTAACAGCACGTGCAACACATGATGAAAATCATCATTCCACTGAGCATCCATGCCGTATCCTCCCATTGATGCCGGACGAATAATACGAGGATCATTCAAATCGCTTTCGGCAATTAAATAACGGTGTCTTTGCTGTTGCGATAAAAGCATTGTTGCTTCCATCATTTCTTGGAGAACATGCTTTGCCCCAAAGTCATAAATTGCATGGATGGCATCAAGTCGCAACCCATCCACATGAAAGGACTCTAGCCAGTACAAAACGTTCTGTACAAAATAATGCCGCACGCCATCACTGTAGGCTGCGTCAAAGTTAATGGCACTTCCCCAAGGCGTTTTGTACTTTTCTGTAAAATAGGTTCCTAGTCCCCAAAGATAATTTCCTTCAGGCCCTAAATGGTTGTAGACCACATCTAAAATGACTGCAATTCCCTGGGCATGACACGCATCGACAAATTGCTTAAAGCCGTCTACTCCCCCATAGGAATTTTGCACGGCGTAAGGATATACGCCATCGTAGCCCCAGTTGCGATCGCCTGGAAACTGCGCTACAGGCATGACCTCGATCGTATTAACGCCCAGTTGCCGTAGGTCAGCTAAGCGAGGAATCATGGCGGCAAAGGTGCCCTCTGGGGTAAAAGTGCCGACATGGAGTTCATAAATTACGCTCTCAGCCCAGGGAATACCTGCCCAATCTTTGTCCGTCCAAATGAAGGTATGATCGACCACTGCGGATGGGCCGTGTACTCCTTGAGGCTGAAAATGGGATGCCGGATCAGGGCAATCGCGATCGCCATCCAACTGATAAAAGTAAAGGCTACCAGGCTCAGCTTCAACCGTTGCTTGCCAATAGCCGTCATTGTATTCCAGGGGAATTAATTGTTCGGTTGGGGAAACAATACGTAACGCCACCTGGTTAATGAGGGGTGCCCAGAGCGTAAATTGGCATTGGCGATCGCCAAGGTAGTGGGAGCCGAGCTTCATGATAGAAAAACAACAGTGGGGACTCTCATAATATTCCACATTTTTAGTTGCCTGTCTTCCCAACCCGCCTTTCGTCTTGGCTCATACCATCATCTTTGAATCAATTATCCCTGAATCATCCCGGCAATAATGTTGATGCTCATGGCGACGATTGTGGTGTTAAAGAAAAATGCTAGCACTCCATGCATCAGTGCCAGTCGTCGAATTTCACGAGAAGTCACTTCCACATCTGATGTTTGACTCGTCATGCCAATCACAAACGAAAAGTAAAGAAAATCCCAGTAATCTGGCTCGACATCACTCGGAAAATCTAAGCCATCTTCTTTACACTGACTGAGTGATTTTCCGCTTTTATAATAAGCGCGCGCGTAATGAGAGGCAAAAATTGTATGTACTAACAGCCATGAACCCACGATCGTGATGATCGAGAGTGCCAAGTGCAATGCCAGCAAATTACTCTGTAAGCCTTTGTCTTGTAAAATAAAACCGATCGCCAATAAACTTGCACAGGCAGCAGCCGTCACTAACACCGAGATCACTAAACGTCCGGCGTCTTCTTGCTTAGCGTGGCGACGCATTGAGTCGGGTGTGGCATTCACCATGAGCCGCCAAGTTAAGCCGAGAAAGCAAATCATGCCTGCGTCCCAAATGCAAAGCGTGCGCGTTGCCCAGCGGAACCAGGACGGTAGCAAAACTGCAACAAGTCCAGCTACAAAAATAGATAGAAGCAGCCGAGGGCGAACACTCCACTTTCGAGCTAATTTAGAATCTGAAATCGAACTCACAAGATAGATGCTGCGATAGTTTTATCCTGATATGTCTATTATTAGCTGCTTTTTAGCTACTTTGAAATCGCACCCCAGCCTTTTCAATCTGGGGTGCGATACGTTAATTTAACTGATTTAGCGGAATTCCCCATCCGTCTATACAGTGGGGATGGATAGCGCGGCTGTTATAGCTCTTAGCGGAAACAGCCAATCGTGATATAATTAGAATGGTCTATGACCCACCCACACGGCTGACCACAAAAGGCTTTTAGCCCTGCAACTAGCGTGAGAAAGGGGGAAGGAACAAGTCCGCTGGCTGACTATTGTCACAAGTCCAAGACGTGTTGTACAAATAGAACTCAACAACCTTGGGAAGCAGGGTTGCTGCCAGGGTAGTAGAACGATCTACTACAGGAGTCAGTAGCGATGTGCTGTGTATACGGGCATTGACTAAAACCTCCAGACGCTATGTAAGTCCGACGTTTTGCTTGCAAGATAGAGGCGATGGCGATTGAAACTGGAAGCCCCATCCGTCTATACGGTGGGGTACTTCACGAAACTAGACCATCGCCTTTTTTCAAGAACTCACGCAAAAACCAGCGGTGTTTTTGATGAACTTGCACCAAGCGGGTATACAGGTCAGCCGTGCCGATATCGCCAGCATTGTTGGCAACTTCAGCATCTTGGTGCATTTCATCAATGATCAGATCGTGAGTGGCGATCGCTTCCGCAATCATGTCTTTCATCGAAAGCTGCCCCACTGAAGCTGTGACTGTAGCAGTGGTCAAGTAATCGGCTGGATCGCCTACGGGAGCCCCATCAATCATGAGGCTGCGTTCAGCTAGTTCATCTAGCATGGCAAACACTTCGGCACCTTGCTCATCAAACAATAGGTGAACATCGCGAAATAAGGGACCAAACGTAAACCAGTGGTATTTTTTGTAGTTGAGGTAGGCAACGAGCGTATTAGCTTGTTCACGGTTAAGAGCGGTAACTAAAGCTGCTTTTTGAGTCAATGTAGCTGTCATTGGCGGTTTCCTCTCTATTTGTAGAGCTTTGCTTGATCAACTTGTTTGATCATAGGGGGTTAAGAGAAAAGGCGATCGCTTGTTGAGACTAGATTTTACCTTTTCATGGGTTAATCATACTCGTTATGAGTTTGCTTTGCAATCTTCTTTACAAACTTACTCTACAAACAAATCTTGCTTGCCTAGTTTCGCACCTTACCATCTGGCATGGTTGTATTTGCCAACAGCGCTCCGCTCAGATCTGCCCCAAATAAGTTCGCTCCGTTCAACTTTGTGCCAGTCAAATCGGCATTCCTCAAACTCGCCCCGCTCAGGTCAACGCTTCGTAAATCTGCTCCTGTGAGGCTAGCACCGCTGAGGTCTGCTCCATTTAGCTTTGCTCCCATTAGGTTGGCATTGACCAAGCTTGCTCCCGCTAAATTGGCGAACGCTAACTCCGCCCCATTGAGGTTGGCATAGGAAAGGTCGGCACTTCTTAGGTTGGCATTACTCAGGTTGACGCCCCTCAAATTGGCTAGGGTCAAGTCAGCAAACTCTAGGTCAGCGCCTTTGACTTTGGCTCCGCTCAAGTTTGCCAATAACAAGTTTGACTCTCGCAGATTTGCCCGGAATAGCTCTGCTCCACTGAAATTGGCAAAGCTGGCATCGGTTCTCCCTAAGTTTGCCTGAAACAACATGGCTCCGCTAAGGTCAGCACGGGTCAATGTTGTATCGCTGAGATCAGCTTCGCGGAGATCGGCACGGCTCAGGCTAAAGTTGCTGAGGTCGGCGCTGCTAAGGTCTGCCCCAATTAAAGAAATAACGGCATTTCCCGTAGAAATTAAGTTGGAATCTTCTAAAAATTTCAGTAGCTTTGCTTTGCTTTGCCCATCCATCTGCTTTAACGCCGTGAGGGTTTTGGTGTGGGCGCGATCGCGCGTCTTGCTACCTGCCTCCGACCCTTTCAAGTTTTCCTTCCTAACCAGTTGGTACATCTGGTTCTGATAGTTCTGTAATACCCAAGCAGAGGGCATGGGCTGGAGAGAGGATGGCGAAGCTTGCTGCGCCGTTGACAAGTTTCGCTGGGGCAGGGTGCGATGGGGAAGACGTTCAAAATAGCCAGGTTCGTCTGCGAGGGCACTGCCCGAAAAGGTGCTGGTACCTTGAACCTGAATGACGAGAAGAGCAGCGATCGCCGCTTCTAGCCAACTCTGCCAAACTTTGCGTGAATTACGGGAATTGAGTGTAGACATTGCCTGATAAGCACTGATGGGTGGGATGAAGATGCATGAGTCTTTCAAACTTAGTACAGCAGCAAAAGATGTTGATCCGGATAGTTTTAAAAAAATCCCCGACTTTTTTAAAGGTCGGGAATTTTTCTTTCACAAAATCTACGCTTCGATAATCACCCTCAAGTTGCCGCGCTTTTTAGTGACCCGACAAGCCGTAGTGTTGCCAGAGCGTTCAAACTCCAGATCTACCAGCGTTTGTCCAATCCGAAGATTGTGCAGCGACAGGTGATGTACCGATTCAGGTAGTGCTGGATCAACAATTCGGAGATAGTTTCCTGGGGCATCGGGTGCCAGGTTGACCATGATTTGCAGAAATTGAAAAATGGTTCCCGATGCCCAGGCTTGGGGCGAACAGGCGACCGGATAGCGGACGGGGCTGTTGTCGGCGGTGCGATCGTAGCCGCAAAACAGCTCTGGCGGACGTTGATAGGGCTGTTGAAGCGTCATGTCGATCACGCCTTGGGCAACCTCTAGTGCCTGATCGACTCGACCGAGCGATCGCAATCCTGCCGCAATCATGCCGTTGTCGTGAGGCCATACTGAGCCAATGTGATAGCCCATCGGGTTATAGGCTGGCGATAGGCTGCTGAGGGTACGAATGCCCCAGCCATTGAACATATCAGGGGCTTGCAGGCGTTCTGCAATGCTCTTAGCCTTGTCGGGGTAGAGGATGCCTAAGCCGAGACAGTGACCGGGATTGGAAGTGATGCCATCGACGGGTTTGCCTTCGCCATCAAGGGCGATCGCACAATAGCCCTGATCTTCTACCCAAAAGTCGCGGTTAAACCGATTTTGCAAACTCCGGGCTTCTTCCTGCCAGCGATCGGACAAGTCCAGCCGCTTCTTCATCCGAGCGACTTCACTCAGCTTCATTTTGGCGGCGTACACATAGGCTTGCACCTCGCAAAGGGAAATGGCTCCCTCTGCCAATTCGCCGTTGCGGTAAACAATGCAGTCTTCCGAATCTTTCCAGCCCTGGTTTCGCAGCCCTCGCTTAGAGACGAGATAATAGGCTAAATAACCCGTTTGGCGGCAGTTGCGATCGATCCAATCCATAGCGGCAAGAGCGCTGTCCCAGAGCTGCTCCAGGGTTTCCTCGTCGTGCGTCCAAGCATAGTAGTCGGCGTAAAGCAGAAGCCACAGGGGCGTTGCATCTACCGTGCCGTAGTAGGGCGTGTGGGGAACTTCGCCACATCTTGCCATTTCGCCTAAACGCAGCTCATGAAGAATCTTGCCGGGTTGTTCCTCGCGCCAATCATCTTCAACCTTGCCCTGGTAATGCGCCAGCGTGTAGAGGGTTTGCCGCGCAATTTCGGGATCAAGGATGAGGGTTTGAGCGGCAGCAATGATAGAGTCGCGCCCAAACAGGGTCGAGAACCACGGAATACCCGCTGCCAGAACTTTGCCTTTGCCAAAGCTTTGGCGCAGTAAGTAAACGTCTTGCTCTGCCCGCTCAATGACCTGGTTAAAGGCACGATTGTCGGAACGAATTTTGGTGGCAGATGAGCGCCAGTCGCCCTCTTCCATCGATTCAGCGGCGATCGCTTGTCGCAAGGTCATCGGTGGACTGACGACCGAGGCCGGACGATTGCTAGTCATGGGCTGTAAACGATAGCCCATTTGCTTCGTTTCGTGCGATTCCAGCTCTAGCTTCCAAATGGCGGTATAGCCCTTAAACCCATCTGGCTGCAAGTTCGAGAACTGAATCCGCGACTCGACTACCGCCCCGTCTAATCCCTGGTATGCCAGGGTGAGTTCTCCGGTGTCTAATGCCAGCGCCGTAAAATCCTGCATGGCTTCGGCTGTATCTACTACTTGGCGCAACAGTCGTCCTTGATGCTCGCGCGTGAAGCCGCGAATTTGGAAAAGGTCGGCGAAGTCGGCATCAAAGCTGAGGCTCAGCTCAAACTGAATGGGTACGCGACTGTAGTTGGTGATTGTAAACTCTTCAAATAACGCGCCATTCAGCACTAGGTCTCGTTGAATCCCGACGACTTCCGCCGGGAGACGCCCCTCTATATAGGGGTTAGCGCAAAGCACCGATAGAGCAAATCCTTTTTGGGCGGTGCTGCTCAGTAAAATAGGCGATCGCCCCTCAATTTGCAGTTCTAGTCGGCTTAAAAACCGCGTATCTCGGCAAAATAACCCCAAACTCGTATTCTCATCTTCGCTTGCACTGCCAGAGATGTTGCCCAGGGTGTCGGTGATAATAAATAAATCATCATCTTTCAGCGTTAAGGTGGGTTGCAACCGTTTTGTTGACACGCAAGACCACTCCGGTATCGCAAGTTGCTCGGCGGGGACAAACGTTCTGCCATCTAGCTCTAAAATCTCAGCCATAATTCCAAACTCCATGCCTTATCACATTAGGCGGCTCGCTTTCTACTGCCTAGCCATCCATTATGAACAAGAGAAGGGGATGAAAACCAAGATAACTGCATTGTTTTTCACAGTATTTTCAGGTTTTGCATCAACCGATGCAACTAGAAGCTATAAGAATCAATAGGTATGTTCTGAAATCATGACATTCAACAATGATGTTCTTTCTATCTGTTGTTTTCTAAATTATTCTGCGAATATTCTGCCAAAAAAGAAGGCTGAGAGTTTATTGCGCTCAGCCTCTCTTTAGATTCTAGTTAGAAAACGCTGCTGCGGGCTTGAGATGACCGTTTGTGGCAAATCGAGCTTCCATGAGCTGTCGATATACCGCTTCGTAGCCATCGACCATGCGGGCGTTGCTAAAGTTATTGACCACATGATCGTGGCAGGTGCGGCGATCGATGCTGTGAATTTTGCTGACCGCTTCTACACACGCTTCAACATCTTTGCAGAGGAAGCCCGTTTTGCCATCCAGGATCAGTTCAGGGGCTGCACCACGGGCGATCGCAATCACGGGAGTCCCGCAAACCATCGATTCGGTCATCACTAAGCCAAACGGCTCTTCCCAAGTCAAAGGGCAAAGGGTCGCAACCGCATTTCCCATAATTTCGCTCTTTTGAACGTGATTTGCCTCACCCAAATACACAATTTGTTCGCCATCAATCAACGGCTCTACTTCAAGCTCGTAAAACTCGCGATCGGTCGGGTCAATCTTCCCTGCCATTTTTAAATGCCAGCCTGACCGCTTTGCGATTTCGATCGCCAGTTGCGGCCCTTTCTCGGGCGACATCCGCCCAAAGAAAACCAAGTATGGAGGATCAGCCGCTTCAGCGTGAAACTCATAGGTGCTAGGGTCAATGCCGTTATACACCGTATCGACGTAATTCAAGCCTAAATCACGACGTCGCTGTGAATCAGAAATACTAACGTAATGCTGATCATGATGAAGACGGAACAGTTGCTCTGTTACCTTTGGAATAACGCCGTGAATGGTGTGAACCATAGGCGTTTTAATAAAATTGCTATAAGGCAAAGCACTAACGTCTACGTGTGAATGAATAATATCGAACTCGTCAGCGCGCTCAAACAATGGCGTCAGCCGCACCGATTCGTAAACTGGATATTCCAGTACAGTTACTCCTTTCAACCTTAGAGGCAAATCAGAGCCAGCGTCTAGTTTCGCTTGTGTAATAGAATTTCCTGTAGCAAATAGCGTAACATCATGACCCCGCCGCACTAATTCGTCAGTTAATAAACTTACGACTAACTCAGTCCCGCCGTATGCAGGAGGAGGAACCCTTTCCCACAGAGGCGCAATTTGAGCAATCCGCATATAATTCTCCTTATTTATTATTATGTGCTCGATATAACTTCAATGACTCACCAGTCTTGGAGAGCATTATTAAGAAAGACGCGATCTCTGATTACAAACCTGTTCAATTCTTGAAAGCAAACTTACGAAAACGAAAGCTTTTCCGTAACCGATTTAGATAAAATTTTACCAAAGCTTTATACTTCTTGAGTCAACTTGATACCAAAGATCTTCATTCTGAGGTAGGAAGTACGGCTTTATGTTTTCTCAATGTATCACAGTTGACTCGGAAATCTCTTCCTTTCGTCGGAGGATTACTTAGCATCTTCGTGCTTACAGGGGCGCAAGCTTCATCGTTGGGAAGTGGTAAATCTGGTCTTTATTTTTCGGTCTTTAGAGCTAATAAAAGCGCTAATAAAGTTTGTTTACCCCGCAGTTTGGATCTCCAACCTCCAAACTGCGGGGTAAACAATATAGCGAGTTGTTGAGGTCTTACGATGATTGGAGGCTAGCTTTTACCTGTTCTTGGTCAAGCGATCGCCCAATTAACACGAGCCTTGTTTGCCGAAGTTCAGTAGGCTTCCAGGGGCGATCGTAGAAGTAGTCAAAGCGATCGCCCACCCCTTGTAGCACCAGTCGCATTGCCTTGTCTGGCACGTCTACAAATCCTTTCACCCGATAAATCTCTTGCTGTTTCACTAGTGTCTGTAAGCGATCGATCAATACCGTGGGTTCAAACGATTCATCAACAATGAATTGCACCGAGTTAATATCGTCATCATGCTCATGTTCCTCTTCGGTGTCATGATGACTAGGACGATTCTCTAAATCATCTTCAACGGCTGCATTAAAACCGAGCAATAGATCAGAAGAAATCTGTCCTTGATTACAAGACACCACCTTCACGCTCTCGGATAACTCTTGCTTCAACCACTGCTGTACCTGGGCTTGACCCTGGGCATCGACGCGATCGACTTTTGTCAGTAGCACCAGGTCTGCACAGGCAAGCTGATCCTCAAATAATTCTTCAATGGGCGTTTCGTGTTCGAGGCTGGCATCTGCTTGCCGCTGGGCGTTGAGGGCTTCTAAGTCGCCCACGACCTGCCCCTTTGCTAGGGCTTCGCAATCCACCACCGTAATCACGCTATCGACCGTTGCCCCAGTGCGAATCTCAGGCCAGCGGAAGGCTTGCACCAAGGGCTTTGGTAAGGCTAAGCCTGATGTTTCAATTAATATGCAGTCCAGTTGATCCCGCCGCTTCAGCAGTTCTTGCATCGTGGGCAAGAATTCTTCTTGAACGGTGCAGCAGAGGCAGCCGTTGGTCAGTTCGATAATGTTAGTCAGTCCGTCATTTTGGGGTGTCTGTGCCTCCATGCCTTCGTCTTCATCAGGGCACACTTGGCAGTCGCGGAGTAGCTCCCCGTCGATGCCGATTTCGCCAAACTCGTTGACCAAAACCGCAATGCGTCTGCCTTCATTGTTTTGCAGGAGGTGACGAATTAAGGTGGTTTTGCCTGCTCCTAGAAAGCCAGTGATGACAGTGACAGGAATTTTGTGCATGGAACAATCGCCTTAAAACAATAACCCTACAATAAAATGACTCAGCAGGGTTGCTCCCAGGCTCCAGCAAAGGCAGCCCATGAAGGCGATCGCCCGACTCTTATTCAAAAATTCGGTACTTTTTTGAACATCCAAAGGCTTGAATAACATAGGCTCAATGGGTAAAGGGCTTGGTTCTTGAAGCCACCAAGTTTATTTCCCTCCAAAGTACCACGGAGAACTCAGGGCAGCACCGGAAGTTCTCTGTGGGGCTTCAGTATCCACAGCCTTAGAGGATGTCTGAAAAGTATCGCCAATTATCTGTAGGGGCGTGGCATTCGGTCAAAAAGTTCTTGGACACACTGAAAAATGGTCGTCTGAATGCCGCGCCCTGACTCTCGGATGTCACATCTACGACTTTTCAGACATCCTCTTAGAACAAATTTCGCTGGGGTGATGCAGGTTGGGCGTAGCGCCTCTCGATTACTGTTGACTCAGCCCAATTCCTAACTTTTTCTTGCTGTGCTTAAGCTGCTTCCAAAGCGCTTTTATCTCTTTATAAGAGTCCTGAGGAGTCATTTTGCCGTTGGTTTCAAGTCCGCAAATGATCGTGACACGATTGGAAAACCGAAAAAATGGGGTTAGCCCCGTCGTTCACGACAGCTTTTCTTGATTAGCAGTATACGCTTTTAGCACCTCTAGTGGGGCACCTCCCACAGATAAAGCAAAATAACTAGGACTCCATAGCGCGTCTTTATCGTAAGGCTTTTTTAATCCAGCTTGACCGTACCGCCTACTAGAGACTCCTTTTAGTGCGTTCACTATTTGAGAGACAGATAGCTTGGGTGGGTACTCAATTAGCGTATGGATATGATCGATCTCCCCGTTGAACTCCAGTATCTTGAAGTCCATCGACTGAGCAACAGTCTTAAAGGATTCTTCAATCAGGTTCAAGCCTTCCAAGGTGAATATAGTCCGTCTATACTTTGTGACACAGACCAAATGTATCTTGAGGTCTGTAACGCTGTGTCGTTCTTTTCTGTAAGCAACCATTTCAATGCAGACCGTGTTATTCTGAATACAGACCAATATAGCACACAGCCATGAAAGCTCGGTATCAATATAGATTCTACCCGACAGACCAACAACAACAGAGTTTAGCTCAGTTGTTTGGTTGTGTGCGGGTTGTCTACAATGATGCCTTACGGCTCTGCAAGGACTCTGAAAAGCTGCCTAGTGTCTACGATCTACAAAAGATTGTGATCACTCAGGCTAAACGAACGGACGAAAGGGCATGGTTAGCAGATGTGTGTAATACGCCATTGCAACAATCCATAGGAGATCTAGGAGTAGCTTACAAGAACTATTTTGATTCTCTGAAGGGAAAGCGTAAGGGCAAAAAGGTAGGTAAGCCTAACTTCAAAAAGAAGGGAAATGCACAGTCAGCAAGGTTTACAACCAATGGGTTTAAGATCAATGGTGATTCTGTATCCCTAGTAAAAATAGGCAATATAAGCCCAATTTGGTCTAGAGAACTGCCATCAGTCCCTAGCTCTGTAACTGTAATTAAAGACTGTGTTAACCGCTACTTTCTAAGCTTCGTTGTAGAAGTTGAACCCGTTAGCCTTATTGCTGAGAACCAAAGTATAGGGATTGATTTAGGGATTAAGACTTTTGCATTTATGAGCAATGGTGAAAAGGCTGTGAGTCCTGACTACCGCAAGCTAATCCGTAAGGTTAAACGCTTGAATCGTAGGATGGCAAGACAGGTTAAAGGCTCTAATCGTAGGGCTAAGACTCGTCTCCAGTTAGCTCATGCTCATGCTGAAATAGCTAATTTGCGGTTAGATTTTCTGCACAAGCTATCAACCAAAATCGTTAGAGAGAACCAATCTATCGCTTTGGAAAATTTGAACGTGTCAGGAATGGGTAAGAATCGCAAATTGTCTAGAGCGATTAGCTTGCAAGGATGGAGAGCCTTTAGAACTCTGCTAGAAGGAAAAGCGTCTAAATACAATAGGACTCTGACAGTTATCAATCGTTGGGAACCAACCAGCCAAGTTTGCTCTGACTGCGGCTTCAAGTGGGGCAAGCTCGATCTAAAAGTGAGAACGGTAACTTGTTTGGGTTGCGGCTCAACGCACGATAGAGATGAGAACGCAGCCAAGAATATAGAAAAAGTCAGCACCGGGTATGGGCACGACTCTAAATGGACAGGGAGCGCTTGTAAGACTGGCTTGCCAGCAGTGCGTGATGAACTGTCAAGAATCACTGTGGCTTCAGCCCGGTGAGTATATCAATCTTGTAGATTTGCATTGAACACTAAGTTTTCGGGCTTAACCTGACTATGACGCGACAATTAGATAGGCGCAGTTAGAAAGCTCACGACAACTACATAGTCACGCGATCTACTACCCAATTTGAACAGGATCTAGATCGCGGGTCAGATCGCCTAGAGCGAGAGCTGCCAATA
>Ga0209181_10002372_pt1 | contig 31037 bp, 29 predicted proteins | sample MAT05_FD_187208 | JGI IMG/M metagenome (GOLD analysis project Ga0209181, IMG submission 187208) | Freshwater microbial communities from Lake Fryxell liftoff mats and glacier meltwater in Antarctica - MAT-05 (SPAdes) (version 2) | ecosystem: Environmental > Aquatic > Freshwater > Ice > Liftoff... | reverse complement strand
GGATTGGAAGATTCGTGCCACCGCTGATTTGAACCGGGATGGCATTCCGGATTTGGTTTTCCAGAATTCTTCAGGGCAGGTCGTCGGCTGGCTGATGAACTCCGCAGGCGGTGCGACAGGGTCGTTGACAATCTACAACGGGACTGCCCTCGGCGGCATCCGGCTGCTCTGAGGGACGAATCTCCGGCGGGCGGTATCCTCCAAGCCCCCCCCCGCTGCTGCCGCCCTCATGCTGAGGCGGCAATCGCGTCCCTACCGACCGACATCGGCTCCGTCCGCCAGGTTCATCGCCTTCATCGTACGCGCGGCAACGCCCCCAGTTCTTCTCCCCATCCCGAACTTACGGAGTGTCATCTGCTCCCGTCCAAAGAGCCGCACAGAAATAGACGTGAAACCCCCGTTGACAAACCGTGTGGGAGCCACCAACCTTCGCGTCCCTTTTTCCAAGGGGTAAACCGCCTTTAACCAATTGATATGATGAGCCACCTAGTCGAGGAAGCCGCAAAAAAGATCCCGAGTTTTCCGTTGCTCGTGAACGTCGTCTCGAAACGAGTTCGCCAGCTCTCCGCCGGACATCGCCCGATGATCGAGCCCAGCCCGCGCATGGGCTGGGCGGATATCGCCCTGAAAGAAATCATCGACGGCAAGCTGAGCTACGAGCTCAAGAAGAAGGACGAGGAAAAGGAATAGCACCGAACCGCTCTCGTGGCGGACAAGGCTATGGGCGCCGATATTTCGGTAAATCGCAAGGCGCTCCGGGACTATCACATCCTCGATCGCTTCGAGGCAGGCGTGGAGTTGAAAGGCACGGAGGTGAAGTCCATCCGGGCCGGGCTTGCGAATGTGAGCAATGCCTTTGCCCGGATCGAAGGCGGTGAGGTATGGCTGTTCGATCTGGACATCCAGGGCTACGAGAAGGCGAGTTTCGAACAGCACGTCCCCAAGCGCAGGCGGAAGCTCCTGCTGCATCGGCGGGAAATCGACAAGCTCTTCGGCAAGATCCAGGTGGAGGGGCACGCCCTCATTGCCCTGCGCCTCTACTGGAAGGAAGCGCGGGTGAAAGTGGAACTCGGCGTCGGCAAAGGCAAACTCGCGCACGACAAACGCGATGACATGAAAGCCAGGGTGGAAAAGCGCGAGGCCGACCGCGCGATGTCCGATTTCAACAAGCGCCGCAAGTGAGGCGGACACTCTTGTCTGCTGAGGCCGTTCAGTGTGGACGAGAGTGTCCGCGCCCCGGCCTGCATCGCCACCGGGCGACGTGTGATTCTTCCCACCTACGTCGGACGCAGGAACAAAAACTCGATCCCGCCGGCGCGAATAAGGTCGCCATCGCGCAGTTCGCGGCGCTGTAACTTGCCGGTCGCCCCGATCACGCTCGTGCCGTTCGATGAGCCGAGATCCTCGACGATGACGCGCGCTCAAACGGCAGGACGCTGAAGTGTGCGCGACTGGGTTCCTTGCTCTTCTCGAATCGGATTTCGCAATTCTCGCCACGGCCCACGCTCACTCCCGTCCCGATCGGAACACACTCGGCGTCTGCCGCGCCGGGCCGCCGGAACACCAGCGAGGGAAGCGTCGGCATCGCCGGTAGCGCCTTCAGCAATAGCGCGGCCTGGGCGATCTGGGTGCGGAGCGAGTCCATTTCGAACTTCGCATGGCACAGCGTCTTCTCGGCGGCGGACAGTTGGGCGGGTTCATTGGCCCACAGCAGTTCATACCTGGCCAGGCCATAGCTCACCCGCAGCGTCTTGAGGCAGCCCGAGTAGGCCGATTCTCCGCGATAGGTGCGGCTGCGCGCACTCACGCATCCTGGCATGCTCGGCGGTCACTGCCAGCCGTTCCAAAAAGCGCCGACGAGCTGCCGCATTCCACACTGCGTCGCCCTTGTCTCAGCACGCGACCGCCGCTATATCCTGGCGCATGACTCTCGAAGCCGCTCTCGCGCCCCTGCTGCATTCGCCGCGGCTGCCAGAGATCGTAGATGCCTTGCAGGCGCGGGTGCGGGCCGAGAGTGTCGCACGGCAGCGCTTCTACGAGGCGATGACCGACGAGCAAAAGGTGGAATTCATCGAGGGCGAAGTGGTGCTTCACTCCCCGGCGCGCAATGCCCATCTCATCGTGCGCAGCCTCATTGAGAAACTCCTTCACACCTACGCCGCCATCCACCAATGCGGTGAAGTGCGCGGCGAAAAATGTCTGACCGTCTTCCCCCGCAACGACTACGAGCCGGATGTCGTTTTCTTCACGCCGGCAAAGTCGGCGAGGTTTGAGCCAAACACGATGAAGTTCCCCGTGCCGGACCTCGCCGTGGAAGTCCTCTCCGAGAGCACCGCCGCGCGCGACCGCGGGGTGAAGTTCGAGGACTACGAGGCCCACGGCGTGATGGAATACTGGCTGGTGAATGCCGAGGAGGAATGGGTGGAGCAATACCTCCTGCGCAACGGATGCTTCGAACTGGCGCTCAAGTCCGGCACCGGCGAGATCGCCAGCCCAACGATCCCCGGCCTGCGCCTGCCCGTGCGCGCGTTCTTCGACGCAGTGGAAAACCTCGCCGCGCTGCGGACGCTGGTGGCTCGCAGCCAAAGCAGTTCAGGAAATAGTGCAGCCGTTCTTTGGAGTTCTGCGGCGGGCCATCGCGCGCGTGGTTGTGTAGCGTAGTTCTCCAGAACTGCGCCGGTGCTCTGTGGGAACACACCGCGCAGGTCTGGAGTCCTGCGGCTTCGACATTTCGTGAACCGCACTGCCGGTCACGGGCCGGCCATTCACCCGCGTGCCGCTCTCGCTGCCGAGATCCTCGATGGTGGCGTGATCGGGATTCAGCCTCAGCCGCGCGTGGCGTTGCGAGACCGAATCCGCCTCCACATAGAGGTGCGCCTGCGAATCCCGCCCGATGATGTATTCGCCGGGACGCAGCGTCCGCCGCGAGATTTCTCCCGCTTCGAGGCTTACGATGAGTTCGGTTTCCAGGACAGGCATCGGGGAACGAGATCGCTCGATTGGATTGCAGAAGCATTTCCAAAGTCGAGTCCGCACAGGTGATGGCGAACGGTCGTTCCCAGACCGGCACGCTGAACCTCCCCGAGATTCGTGAAATGGATCCCGGCGCGATGGCGCGCGGTGAGTTGTCGCCGCATTGTTCTGGCGGCGGAGGCGCGCGGTGTGAATGCGCCCCGCGCTCAATCCGACGCCGGCGAGGAATCGCCGCACTCCACAAGGGCCATCACATCAGTGGCTCGGCTGCGGCGAGGGCTTTGAGATAGACGCGGTGGCGTCCGCCGGAGGCAAGTTCCTCGTCGAGGACACATGCGAGGTCGTCCGAGTCGGCGGGGAGGAGATGACGGGCGGAGCGTCCGTCTTTCCAATTCACCGCGAGGTTGAGATAATTTGTGCGCGGCGGATGCTCCGCGAGCACATGCAGGTCCGGGTGTTCCAGGAAGACGCGACTGATGGCCGGGCCGGGCGACTCGGTCAGTTCGCCGGTGATGTCGTTTTCATCGGCCGTGAAGACGAGGTGTTTGCCGCCATGCCCGTGGGCGGACCAGCCGAGCTGCGCGGCGAGCCAGCCGAGGAGCAGGAGTGCGGTGGAACGCGCACCGGGGGCGTGGGTGATTTCGACGCGACGGAGCTTTTGCAGCGCGGCGGCGCCATCGGGCGTGTCGAACATCTGCGCCAGTGATTGCCGCAGGTGAAGGGTGCGGATCCAGTTCAGGTCGCTGAGGACGGTGCGGCTGCTGCGCACGGCGTCGCGCATGGCGGCGAACTGGCTCCGCGGGTTTTTCCACGTGCCGCTGTCGAAGATGAGGCGGTCCACCCAGCGCCAGATTTCGGCGTCCACCTGCTCGGGGCATTCGCAGCGCCACCAGAGGGTGAGGGGGAGATCGTAGTCGAGCTGCGAGAAGATGAGGTTCGGCAGAAGCTCGCGCACTTTTCCCTGCACGAAGAGGGTGACCTGCTCGCAGCACACGTGCTTCGCGCCGGCCTTGGGGAGGTAGCAGTTCGCGTTGATCCACGCCTGCACGGAGGTCTCGGCCTCGTTTTCAAGGTGCGGATTGATGCCGATGAGGAGCGCGTGGAAGGAGTGGTTGCGCACGAAGCGCTCGAGCAGTTCGGTGCTGTCCTGCATCGCGGCCTCGCCCTCGCAGATGATGGCGAAATTGATGAGCGATGCGCGCGTGCGCGTCTGGTCGGCCTGCCAGAGTTTCTTCAACTCGCGGGCGATGGCGGTGATTTCGACCGGCGTGCCGAAGGTGGCGGCTGGTGTGCTGGGCGCGGTGTCAGTAGGCATGGGGGTGAAAAAAGCGGAGAGCGGATACGGGAAGCCGAACGCCGGATTTCGGAATCTTGCTCTCCCCGTCAGCATCGTGCAAGCGCGTCGCATTGACTGGCAGACTGAGTGGGTGCATTCCCCGCGCATGAACGCCTTTGAAACCGCCGGGGTCATCGGGGACTCGTCGCACCTCTCTCTGCGCGAGCCGGTGCCGCGTGCGGTTTCGCGGGAATGCCGTGTCATCGTGCTCTTTGAACCCGAGACCGGTGCCGGCAACTCGTGGCCCGATGGATTTTTCGAGGCGATTCGGATTGAGGATGCGGCATTCACACGCCCGCCGCAGGGGAATGCGCCGGACATCCGTCCGCTGGACGCGTGAAATTCCTGCTCGATACGAACGTCTGCTCCGCGGCGATGCGGGGGCGGGCAGCGGCCGTGAGCCGGCTGTCCGCGAGAGCGCCGGGAGAATGTGCCGTGTCTGCGGTCACTGCCTATCAGCTTCTCACCGGAGTCGCGAAATGCCGCGAGCCCGGGCGCCAGCATGGCAAGGTGATGCGCCTGCTCTCCGCCGTGCATGTGGTGCCGTTCGACGACACAGCAGCGCGCCGCGCCGCGCTCGTGCGTGCGGAACTCGAAGCCGCCGGGCAGGTGTGCGGCCCATACGATCTGCTGCTCGCAGGCCACGCGCCCGCCCTCGGGCTGACGCTCGTCGCGAACAATGTCCGCGAGTTTTCCCGAGTCAGCGGACTCGGGATCGAAGACTGGCTGCGCTGACGCTCCGCGCCGACTGTCCGAGCACGTTGTTCAGTCGGCGGACAATCAGTCTGTCTCTCGTCCCTATCAGTCCCTTTGTGCTCTTCCTCCGTAATTCTGCGGTGCGCGGTGGCTGCAATGATCGGCGACCTTCACCCTCTCGTTCCGAACACTAATGTTTTTTGGGAGGCCGGTATGTGGTCTTCACCGGGCCAGTGCTGACTCCGGCTTCCGGGATCGTGACACCCCATTGCCGCAACTGCGTCCTGGAGATCTCATAATCCGATATAGTCCGCCGCCGCCTGCCAAAAATGCGCGTGCCACGACTCCGGGCCATCATCGCGGATGGCCTTCTCCTTCCGGTGGATATTGTTGGCGCGCAAGCGAGACAGTTCCGCCAGCGTTTTTGCGGAACCGTCCGAGTTTCAGCCCGCATATCCGCGAATATTTTTCCGATCCTGGTCGGTCATCTCCGCTTTCGAGGCGGCGCCGACCGTGCCTGGCGTGGGAGAAGCGGTGCGAACAAGGGTTCCGGAATCTATATGCACAGCATTGGCCTGCGCGCCCAATGAACCGGGTTGTCGAGAAGCCTGCGGCTGCTATTTCCGCCCGAAGTCTTCGAGGTAGTGCTCGACGATCTGTTTCAGCGGCGGCGGTGACGGAAGGCCTAGCGCGATGGCGCGGGCGCCGTCCACGGCGACGGGCCAGTTGCTCACGATGCCCTGGATGCGCGCGTCGAAGGCGTCGGCGATCGGGCCGAGCTTCAGACCACGTTCGGCGGCGACTTCGCGGAGGACCGCCTCGGCGAGCTGCGGCGTGACGCGGTGCGCGGGCAGGCCGATGGCGCGGTCGTCGCGCAGGCGGTCGGCGGGAACTTCGTGCAGCGCGATGAGGGAACCGATGACGGTGCGGTAGCCGGTCATCGGGTGGCATTGATCGCGGCGGACGGGCAGCAGGCACGGCTCGCCCGCGAGCGGTTCGCGAAACATCCCGCTGGCCCAGCTTGATGCGGCGGCATTCGGTTTTCCGGGACGGATGATGACGGTGGGCAGCCGCACGGAGCGTCCGTCGAAGTGACCTTTGCGCGAGTGGTCGTTCACCATGAGTTCGCAGATGGCCTTTGTCATTCCGTAAGTCGTCTGCGGGGTGAGCTTCGTGCGGTCGGTATTGGGATCCTGCATCGCCTCGCCGCCGAAGCACGCGATGCTGCTCGCAAAGACGAGACGCGGGCGGCCCGCCGCGGCGCGCGCGGCTTCGAAGACGTTGCGTCCGCCGTCGAGATTCACGCGCAGCGCGTCGTCGAAACGCTCCTCACATTCGCCGCTCACCATCGAGGCGAGATGGAAGATCGCGGTCGCCGCATCGGAGCCGATGGCGGAAAAGACGGTGTCGCGGCTGCTGATGTCGCCGGTGATCTGCCGCACGCGCGGGTCAGTCGCGGGCCGATGGAAGACGGCATCGAGCAGCACGATCTCGGTGATTTTTTCCGCGGAACCGGAAGGTCCGGTTAGCATGCCGCGTTCGAGGAGTTTCTGGCAGAGCTGGGAGCCGAGGAAGCCGCCGCCGCCGGTGATGATGACTTTCATGGGAGATTGGACTGAGTCTGATGTGGAGTGGAGGAGTGCTCAGTCCACAGTTCTCAGTTCTCAGATTCCGTGGCAACTCCTCAGCTCGCCTGGCACTCGACAGATGCGTGCGCAAAGAGTCCGTCGTCCTCTTTCCCGTCATTGTGTTGCAGTTGTGTGAGTGAGGCGACTCGCAGGAAAGTGGCGCAGGCGACCCCGCCTGCGGCAGTCTGTTCCGGCGACTCGCCGGAACATCGGGCGAGTCGCCCGATGAGACCAGGCAGGCGAGTCGCCCGCCCCACTTCTGCTGGCGGCGCCCCGACCCTCCGCTCCAGTCGCCCTCCGATCCAGTCCGAGACGAACGTGCCCACCGTTTTGCACCTTTATCTGGGCACGGAGAACTGAGCGCTTCAAAACCGCATCACTTTCGCGCAACTTCTCCGACAACCCCATGTCGGCACCCCACTCACTCTCAGGACACAAGATCGGATTCGCCGGACTCGGCAACATGGGGCGTGCGAACGCGCGGCACCTGCACGAGGCGGGCGCGGAAGTCGTGGTGTGGAACCGCAGCGACGCGCCCGCGGCGGCTGCGGTCGCGATGGGCATGAAGCGCACGGCGACGCTCCCGGAGCTCGCGCGCGAGATCGGCGACGGCGTGATTTGCATCAACCTCACGACCACCGATGTCGTGGAGAAAGTGGTCTTCGGAAAAGGCGGCCTCATCGAAGGGCTCTGCAACGGCGCGATGATCATTGATTTCGGAACCACAGGCGTGCCGGAGACGAAGGAGTTTGCGAAACGCATCACATGGGTGGATGCGCCCGTGTCCGGCGGGCAGGTCGGCGCGGAGGCGGGCGACCTCACGATCATGGCGGGCGGCACTGACGCAGCGTTTCAGCGCGCCCTGCCGATTTTGCAGGCCGTGGGAAAACGCATCACGCATCTCGGCCCGGCGGGCTCCGGGCAGGTGACGAAACTCGCGAACCAGCTCATCGTCGCGCAGACCATCGACGCCGTCGCACAGGCGCTGCGCCTCGCGGAACTCGCGGGCGTGGATGCTGCGAAGGTGCGCGAGGCGCTGCTCGGCGGATTTGCCGAAAGCCGCATCCTGAATCTGCACGGCGACCGCATGGTGCGGCGCGACTTCAAGCCCGGTGGCCGTTCCGCGCTGCAATTGAAAGACGTGCGTCTCATCTGCGAACTCGCGGGGTCGCTGGGCTTCGAGTCGCCGACCTTGGACAACTGTCGCGCGCAGTGGGAAAAATTCGTCCACGAGGAAGGCCACGGTGACGTGGATCACTCGGGGCTGTTTCTGCTCTACGACAAGCAGTGATCGGGCAGGCCCGACGGATCAAGAAACCGAACCCGCAGTAATGCCGGAAGGAATCACTGCGGGGCCCAACATCGAACGCCCAACGCCCAACGCCCGACGCCCAACGGAAAAAACGGATTCCACGGAGCGCCTCCGAAGGTTGGGCGTTGGATGCTGGGCGTTGAAAGTCGAGCGGCGCAGCGGCTTTTCCCCGACGATGCCTGCCTCGTGCTTTGTATCCTTCAGCCGTGCCCAAACGCGCCCTTGCCATCGCGGGCGCACCTGCTTTCATCGCGGCGTGATTTTCCTGCTGAACAGCCGACTTACGCTGCTCCCCGGCAACTGACCGGTGCCCTCGCTGGCACCCTGCCGGGGAGCCTTCTTGCGTATTCGGCTGGCATTTTTTCCGGGCGGACGAAATGGCTGGCTGCACTTCTTCGACGCCCGTTTCAAAATCTCACATCCATGCTTTCCAATCCTTCCTCGAAATATCGAGCGTATCCGCCGATCCAACTGCCGGCGCGCCAATGGCCGTCGCGCGTGCTGACCAAGCCGCCCATCTGGTGCTCCGTGGATCTCCGCGACGGCAACCAGGCGCTCGCCATACCGATGAATGTCGCGCAAAAGCTCGAGCTCTTCCACGCGCTCGTGAAATGCGGCTTCAAGGAAATCGAGATCGGTTTCCCTGCGGCGTCGAACACGGAGTTTGCGTTCAACCGCACGCTCATCGAGCGCGGTCACATCCCGGACGACGTGACGGTGCAGGTGCTCGTGCAGGCGCGCGAGGATCTCATTGAGCGCACATTCGAGTCGCTCGTCGGCGCGAAGAAGGTGATCATTCACCTCTACAACTCGACGTCGCCCGCGCAGCGCCGCGTGGTCTTTGGAAAGTCGAAGGACGAGATCCGCGACATGGCGGTGCGCGGCGCGCAGTGGATCCGGGATCGCATCCCGCGGCTGACTGAGAAAGGGGGCACCGATGTGCGGCTCCAGTATTCGCCCGAGAGCTTCAGCGCGACGGAGGTCGAGTTTGCGAAGGAAATCAGCGAGGCCGTGATGGAGGTGTGGCAGCCGACGCCGCAGCGCCCGATGATCCTGAACCTCCCCGATACCGTGGAGGTCGCGATGCCGAATGTGTACGCGGACCAGATCGAGTGGATCTGCACGAACATCCGCAACCGCGATTCGCTGATCGTCTCACTGCACGCGCACAATGACCGCGGCACCGGCGTCGCCGCGACGGAACTCGGCCTGCTCGCCGGGGCGGACCGCGTCGAAGGCACACTCTTCGGCAACGGCGAGCGCACGGGGAATCTCGACATCATCATCGTCGCGATGAACTGCTACATGCACGGCATCGCGCCGGGGCTGGATTTTTCCGACCTGAATGCGCTGCGCGAAATCTACGAGCGCTGCACCGGCATGACGGTCCATGCGCGGCATCCGTACTCGGGCGAGCTGGTCTTCACGGCGTTCAGCGGATCGCATCAGGATGCGATCAAGAAGGGGCTCGCCGAGTGGGGAAAGATGGCGCTCAACGCCCAACGCCCAACGCCCAACGCCCAACGTCCAGAGTCGGATTCGCACTGGGATGTTCCTTATCTGACGATCGACCCGGCGGACATCCGCCGCGAGTACCGTGAGGTCATCCGCGTGAATTCGCAGAGCGGAAAAGGCGGCGTGGCTTATCTGCTCGAGAGCGAATTCGACATCGAGCTGCCGAAGGACATGCAGCGCGAGTTCGGCCCCATCGCGAACGACGCGGTGGATATGCTCGGCCGCGAGGTCACCGCCGCGGAGCTGAAGGGCATGTTCTGGCGCGAATACATCGACCGCACGTCGCCGTGGGAACTCATCCACTTTCACGCGGATGGCGTGAACGGCATTTTCTCCTGCCGCGCCTCGGCGCGAAAGACCGGGGCCGATGTTGCGCTCACGGGCGAAGGCAACGGCCCCATCGCCGCATTCGTCCACGCGCTCATCGGCGCGGGCGCGCAGAAATTCGAGGTCACGAGCTACCGCGAGCAGTCGCTCAGCAGCGGGACCGCGGCGAGTGCGATTGCATACATCCAGATCAAGCTTGCCGATGGGCGGGCAAGATGGGGTGCCGGCGTGGACACGAATGTCGAACTCGCGGCGATCAAGGCCGTGCTCAGCGCGGTGAATCGCGCCGGGTAGGGCAGAGGTCAACGCGGCAGGACGGCGATTTGTAGCGCCGACGAGTCGTCGGCCCCGCGCGCACGGGCAAGAGCGGTGCGTGGGATTCCGCATTCGGTCCACTGCGCGGATCGCCCCGGGCTTGGGGCGGCGCGGCAGCGGGCATGCACGTAGCGCAACTCTGGAAATCTCCATTGCTCGCATACCTTCTTGCCGACGAATCTTCGGCGGTACATTGACCGACGGGACGTCGGATCTACATTCACGCCGCGATGAACTTCGCACAGAAGGCGCCGTCCACGCCGTCCACCCAGGGGCGGATGTGGCGGGTGGTGTGGAGGCGCAGGCCGGGGATGGTGCGCGCGGCTTCGTCGGCGACGTTCTCGTTTTCCTCCGGCTCGAGGGAGCAGGTGGAATAGACGAGCACGCCGCCGGGTTTCAAAAGTCCGGCGCATCGGCGGAGCAGCGCGAGCTGTTGCGCGGGCATGCGGAGGAAGTCCTCTTCGCTCAAGCGCCAGCGGACGTCCACGCGGCGGCGGATGACGCCGGTATTGCTGCACGGCGCATCGACGAGGATGCGGTCGAAGCTGCGCGGCGCGAGTTGGTCGGATTCCTTCATCGTGTCGAGGACGAGGGCGCGGACGTTGCGCGTGCCGAGGCGCGCGCAATTTTCGCGCAGGCGTGCGACGCGGCTGTCCCATTGGTCGCAGGCGATGATGGTGCCTTCGTTGCGCATGAGCGCGGCGAGATAGGTGGTCTTGCCGCCTGGCGCGGAGCACGCGTCGAGGATGATGTCGCCGGGGGGCGGATCGCTTTGCGAGCAAGCGCCTGGAAGGGCGCTTCCACGAGTCGCAGCCACGGGCTGCGGATCGAGCATGTCGCAGGCGGCGAGGGTGCTGGGGTCCTGCACGTAGCAGAGGCCGCGTTCGAGCCAGTCGTCCGGGATGCGCGGGGCGTGAAGTGCGAGCGGATGGAAAGGATGCGGCTCGGCACCGGGGAGCGAGGCGAGGAGTTCGCCGCGCGTGGTCTTGAGGGTGTTCGCGCGGAGCAGGACGGGCGCGGGGGTGTTGTTCCATTCGGCCAGCGCGCGGGTGGCGTCGGCACCGAAGTTTGCCGTCCATTTTTCCAACAGGAAATCGGGATGGCTCCAGCGCACGCTGTCGGACGCAGCGGCGAGCGCGGCATCCAGCGCAGCGCGCTCGCGGTCGGCGCGGCGGAGGATGGCGTTCACGAGCCCGCCGGCGCGGCGGGAAAGGGCGACGGTCTCTTTCACTGCGGCGAAGACCGGGATGCGCGTGTGGAAAAGCTGGTACAGGCCGAGGCGGAGGATGGCGCGGGTGTCGGCGTCCACTTCGCCGTCGCGCAGGCGGGCGATGAGGAAATCGAGCGCGGTGAGATTGCGCAGGATGCCGTAGAACAGCCCGGTGACGAGCGAACGGTCGCGGATGTCGAGGCGCGAGGCGGCGAGGCGTTCGTGGAGGAGATCGTCGGCGTGCGGGCGCGTGCGCTCCCAATCGGCGAGGAGGCGATGCGCGGTGGAGCGGGCGTTGGCGGCCACGGAATCTCGCCGCGCCTTAACCGCGAACTTTCTTCTGCAGGCCGGCGACCATCTGCCGGACGTGGGAATATTTCTGCCGGGGGATGAGGACGGCGAGGCTCACGGGATAGCTGCCGAGTTGCAGGATTTCGATGGTGACGTAGCGGACGCCCCAGCGGTTCATTTCCTCGCGCGTTCGCTTGTAGAGGTCGATGGTGTAGCGGCCCACGAGCGCGCTGCCGTAGTCCTCGATCACGTAGTCCTCCCCGGTTTCGACGATGCGGAAGCGTGTCCCGGCCGGCAGCCAGCTCCAGTCTGCGGCGGCGCTGTGGGTCGCCTTCAGGTAGCCGCCGACCGCAGTCCTGCGACCGCCCGGTTCCGTGTGGTGATAGGCGGTGGTGCGAACATACATGGTCCGCGACGGCGTCTTGCTGATCGCGCGGGCGGGCTGGGTGGCCAAGCCCGTGGAAGCGCCTCTTTTGGACGCGGGCTTCGTGCCGGTACACGCCGCGAGAGCGGTCGCGCCAAGCACGAGGAGACAGCGAAAAAGAGCGGCGGCGTTCATCAAATGGGCGTGCTGCTTAGCGAAACACCGGGACCTTGGGAACAGAAAAGGCGGGATGATGTGGGGATGCCGCGAGCGCTCCGGGCCGTTGACATTTCGATTCCGACTCGCACGCTGCGCACTCCACTTTCTGAAAACATGAACAATCAATCCAAGGCCATCGGCATCGACTTCGGCGGGACGACGATCAAGTCGGCAGTCGTCCAGCGCGGAGCGATCCTCGATCGCGGTGAAGTGATCGATACGGTCAGACACAATACGGCCGACGGCGTCATTGCCGAGCTGCTGCGCGTCATCGGCGCGATGCGCACGGGCCATCCGGAGATCGCAGCGGTGGGAATCGGGCTTCCGGGTTTTGTGGACAGCATGAACGGGATCGTCCACGAACTCACGAACGTCCACGGCTGGCACGAAGTGGCGCTCGTCGCCCTGCTCCGTGAGCGCACCGGCCTGCGGGCGGCGATCGAAAATGACGCAAACGCGATGGCCTACGGGGAATTTGTCCACGGTGCGGCACGGGGTGCGCGCAATGCCATCTGCATCACGCTCGGCACCGGAGTCGGCGGCGGGCTGATTCTGGACGGCCGTCTTTTCCGCGGCTCGCGTCTGGCTGCGGGCGAGATCGGGCACACGAGCATCGACTCCCACGGGCCGCGGGGCGTGTACGGGACGCCGGGCGACTTGGAAACCTACGTGGGCAACCGCCAGATCGCCGAACGCGCCGAACGCCTCTACACCGCATCCGGCCAGCAGCGCCTTTTGGAAAAATGCACGCCAGCGGACCTCGCCGCGCTGGCGAACGCAGGGGACCGCATCGCCATCGCCCTCTGGGACGCGATCGGCACCGATGTCGGCGCAGCACTCGCAGACGGCGTGTGGCTGCTGAACCCGGACACCATCGTCATCGGCGGCGGCATCGCGGCGGCCGGGGAGACGATCATCGCCCCCATCCGACGGACGATCTGCGAGCGGACGAGCCCGCTTTTCCACGAGAAATTGAAGGTCGTCCCCGCCGAACTGGGCAACGACGCGGGCATCATCGGCTGCGCGGAACTGGCTCTCGAAACGGAATAGAAAAAAGTTTTGAAGATTTTTTGAACGCCGGGGCAAGGTCGCGGTCTTAGCTTTCGTTACAGTGTTAGGGTGGTTCGGGCCGCTTGGAGGATCTCCTGAGGGAGACGCCAGGCGGCCCGGCATTTTCAGGGTTAACGTTCGGTTCCTGCATCCGGCGTTCAATGGCGGATGCCACTGTGCCAAAGCGACTTGGAATCCATGCCGCCCTCAGACGGTTACGGACGCGACGGCGCTGGCAGGAATGTGTCACAGCGCGTCCCGCCTGTGCCGGAGTGAAAAGCAAAACGACACCGCGAATCAGGATCGTCGTAAGTGACTCGGACGCCTGCGCCGTGCCACTGCGGCCACAGGCGGGACGCGCTGTGTCCCGTTCCTGCTGCCACCGCGACATCACTTCACCCGGACCGTCCGCAGAAAGAAAGGCGGCATGACAAGATGCGCGCGCAATTCCGCAAGATTGCTCCGGTGCAAACCTGCGCGCAAAGCTATCGTCCAGCGCCACAAACCCGCACCCCACGATGAACACCGCCACCGCGCCCGCCACCATCTCCGCCACCGAATTCTCGACCCTGCTCTCAAAACCTTCGCCACCCTTTGTCGTCGATGTCCGCACGCCCGCAGAATTCGCCGAATGCCACGTCGCCGGTGCAAAGCTCGCGCCGCTCGACGCCCTCGACCCGCGCAAGGTCATCGACGCCCTCAAACCCGCACCCGACGCCCCGATCTACCTCCTCTGCAAAGGCGGCACCCGCGCCGCCAAAGCAGCCGGCCAGTTCCGCGCCGCCGGCTTCCAGAACGTCTGCGTCGTCACCGGCGGCACCGATGCGTGCGCCGCCGCTGGCGTGCCCGTCGAGCGCGGCGCGAAGACCGTCATCCCGCTCGACGGCCAGGTGCGCATCGGCATCGGCGTGATGATCCTCCTCTTCACGCTGCTCGCGCGCACCGTCCACTACGCGTTCGGCTACCTCATCCCCGCGATGGCCGTGGCCCTCATCGTCGCCGGCCTCACCGGCTTCTGCGGAATGGCCATCCTCCTCGGCAAAGCCCCGTGGAACCAGAACCGCGACGTCGGATCGTGCAGGGTGTGCTGAGCGGAAAGCGGCGCTTTCCCCCCGGATTACAAGAGGCGGAAAAAGGTGAACAGCGGCACCACCGGCTCTGCCATGCTGGCGCGCTGTAGAATGGCGAAACCTCCATCATCCTTGCGGAGCCTCTCTTCGAAAGTCCGTAGATTGCTCGCCCACTTGTCGCGCAGCGTTTTCATCTCGCGCAATTCTTTCTCTGGCCCGATCAAATCGTCCGGACTGGCTCCGTCCTCCTTCGCCTCTTTAATCCTCTGTTCCGCGACAGCGAGCTTCTTATCCTGCGATGCAACCAGCGGCCGCCAATCGCGAATCATCACTTCGTAGTGAGGACGCATCGCCTCTCTCCTCCATTGCAGGAACTCATCGACCACGGCATCCAAATCCTGCGCATAGGTTTCGTGGGGCGACGTCGCGCTGAAGAAGATGAAGCTCGTGTGCGCAGGGTTGGTCGCATCGATTACACAAGGCCGAGCCTGCACACGCGGATGCACGGAACGCATCCGTGAGTCCACGCGTTCGCGGAATTCCGGACTGCCGATGCGCCAAAGCCAATAATCCATCGGGTTCTGCAACATTGGATGAAACGAATTGGCACCATCTTTGAGAGCCTCCCTCAGTCCTTGTGCAAAAACCCGCGCACCCGATCGGAAGGACTTCTCCTCGAAAATGAACACCGCCGTCCGAACCAGCATGACTGCCAGTGCGATCAACTGCACGAGCACGATCGGCCCGCAGACCTAGGCGACGACAGTCTTGAATCGGCCCGGCTTGGTCGCCGGCACAGAGGGGTTCGGCTCAATGAACATGGGAGGTTGCGAGGTGTGTTCGCAAGCCAACACACCGGTGCCGGAGTGACAATGAAGAACTCAGCAACTCAGGGGAACCACAGCATTTCCTGAGGTCCGAATGGCACGAGCGAGGCCATGCCCACAACTGCGCACGCAAATGCGCGGGGCTGATGCCGCGGCGTGGAAGCAAAGTTAGCCCGCGCTTTCACAAGCGCGGCTACCAAAGAACTCCGCGTTCCGACTTCCGCGTCTAGTACGCTGCCTGCGCGCCCTTGAGGTTCTTCTTCTGAATCCACGGCATCAGCGCGCGCAGCTTCGCGCCGGTCTTCTCGATCGGGTGCTGCTCGCCCTTCTTGAGCAGCGCGTTGTACTTCTTGTAGCCGCCCTTGTATTCCGCGACCCAGTCCTTCGCGAACTTGCCGCTCTGGATGTTCTTGAGCGCGACTTTCATCCGCGCCTTCACAGAGGCATCGATGATCTGCGGGCCGACGAGCACATCGCCCCATTTCGCCGTCTCGGAAATCGAGAAGCGCATGCCGGCGATGCCGGATTCATTCATGAGGTCCACGATGAGCTTCAGCTCATGCAGGCACTCGAAGTAGGCCATCTCGGGCGAGTAACCCGCCTCGGTGAGCACCTCGAAGCCCGCCTGCACCAGCGCGCTCGCGCCGCCGCACAGCACCGTCTGCTCGCCGAAAAGATCCGTCTCGGTCTCTTCCTTGAAGCTCGTCTCCAGCACGCCGCCGCGCGTTCCGCCGATTCCCTTCGCCCATGCGAGCGCGACCTTCTTGGCCTTCTTGCTCGGGTTTTGGTAAATGGCGATCAGCGCCGGGACGCCTTTGCCCTCGGTGAACTGCCGGCGAACGATGTGCCCCGGCCCCTTCGGCGCGACCATGATCACGTCCACATCCTTCGGCGGGACGACGGTCTTGAAATGAATCGAGAACCCGTGACTGAAGAGCAACGTCTTGCCCTTCGTGAGATTCGGCCGGATGTCCTTCTCAAACGCCGCCGCCTGCTTCGTGTCCGGCAGCCCGACGAAGATGATGTCCGCGAGCTTCACCGCCTCGGCGGTGTCATAGACCTCGAAGCCCTTGTCCTTCGCGACCGCGCGGGACTTCGAGCCGGGATAGAGGCCGATGATGACCTTTACGCCGCTGTCCTTGAGATTCAGCGCGTGAGCGTGACCCTGCGAGCCGAAGCCGAGGACCGCGCAAGTTTTGCCTTTGAGCACGCCGAGGTCGGCGTCTTTGTCAGAGTAGATTTTAGCCATGAGTGTTGTGTGTTGGTTGGTGGTGAAAAGTGAAAGTCAGCGGTGGGAGGGAAATGACGAAACCCGGATGACGAATGACGAATGAATGCTCGCATGACCGAATGCCAAAGCCGCGCTCAGCGGGCAGCCTTCGTCATTCGTCATCCGGATTTCGTCATTCATGCCGCACACCTAGTCCCCCTTGCGCGGCAGCGCCACCTTCCCGGTGCGGGTAATCCCCGTGATGCCGAAGGGCTCCATCAGCGAGATGAACTTCGCGATCTTGCTCTCGTTGCCGGTCACCTCGATGGCGAAGTTCTTCAACTGCACGTCCACGATCTTCGCGCGGAAAATGTCGCAAATCTGCATGACCTCGGGCCGCGTCTCGCGGGTGATGCTCACGCGCATGAGCACCAGTTCGCGGTCCACGTATTCACCGTCGCGGAAGTCCTGCACCTCGATGACATCGATGAGCTTCGCGAGCAGCTTGCTGACCTGCTCCAGGGTGGCGTCGTTGCCACGGACCACGATGGTCATCCGCGAGGTTTCAGGATCGAGCGTCGGGCCGACGTTGAGCGAATCAATGTTGAACCCGCGCCCGCTGAACATGCCGGCGATGCGGGTGAGCACACCGAACTTGTTTTCAACGAGGACTGACAGCGTATGGCGCATGGCGAAAGGGCGGGGAAAGTGGCGGGCCGCCCCAAGGGCGTCAAACTGAAAATCCTCCGGGGCACCGCGTGGGGCGTGATTGAATCCCGGTCCGCAAAAGCCTGTCTCTGTGTTCATCGTGCCTCTGTGGTTTGCCAAAAACCGTCGGGCTCGGTGGGGCGCAGGAGTGCGGCGAGACAACATGATCAAAGCATTCCTTTGCAACCCATGCCCGTCGCCGTCACGGAGGCCCATTCTCAAACCGCAGAGGCACGATGGACACAGAGAAATGCAGATACTCCTGCTGCCCGTCCTGAATCTGCGCTCCCAGTGCTCTTTGGACCGACTTTCAATCGCAGCCCACCGCGTGGTGGTGCAATGTGGAGCGGCTGAGTCGTCGGCCCGACGCCCGCGTGAACGGAACGTCGCAATCGGGGAAAAGACCCGCGTTCCTCATCATCCCGGTCCGCATTCCGCACGCACTGCCGATGAGTCGTCGGCATCACATTTCCGCTTACACCGCCGGGTACTGCCACGGCCCGCGATACGGACGCGAGAGGAGCGCACTCGCATCGACATCGCCGATGATCTGCTCCTTCTCCGCATCCCACGCAATGCTGCGTCCGGTGCGCCACGAGATCATGCCGAGCAGCGGCAGGACGGAAGAGCGGTGCGCGAGTTCGATGCTCGCTACAGGCGCGCGACGATTGTCGATGGCGTCGAGGAAGTCCGCCCACAGCAGCTTGATGTTGTGCCCGTCGGGATCCTGGAGTTGCGAATCCTCGTGCTCGATCTTCGCGCCCTTCGCGGTCGGGTAAAAAGTCCACCCATCGCGCCAGCCGATGTGCAGCACGCCTTTCGTGCCGTAGTAATAGGAGCCGATCTTGTGCTTCTCGGTGTCGTTGCCGCCGAACTTCCGGTGCTCCCACACGCAGGTGAAATTCTCAAACTCGTACGTCGCGATCTGGTGATCGGGCGCGTCGCTCGTCTGTTCCTTTTCGTTCAGCACCGGCGGGCCGAACACGGGCCGTCCTCCGGAGCAGAAGATCCGCTTCGGATATTTCTCGCCGCTCCACCACAGCACCTGATCGAGCCAGTGAACGCCCCAGTCGCCGAGCGTGCCATTCGCAAAGTCGAGCGTGTTGCGCCAGCCGCCGGGGTGCAGCTTTTTGCTGAAAGGCCGCTTCGGCGCGGGGCCACACCACATGTCCCAGTCCATGCCGTCCGGCACGGGCTCGTTCGGCGTCGGCTTCTCCGGACCGCCGCCCGCGCTGTGCGCGAAAAGTCGCACCATCCCCACATCGCCGACCGCGCCGGACTTGAGAAACTTCATCCCGCTCACGTGATGCGGCCCGATGCGCCGGTGCAGCCCCACCTGCACCACGCGCCCGCTTTCGCGCGCGGCCTCCAGCATCGCGCGGCTTTCGTTCACGGTGTGGCCGGTCGGCTTTTCGACGAAGACATGCGCGTCGGCCTTGAGCGCCTCGATCGTGTTCAGCGCGTGCCAGTGATCCGGCGTGGCGATGATGACCACGTCCGGCTTTTCCTTCGCGAGCAGCTCGCGGTAGTCGCGATAAAGCTTCGGCGAATCGCCGCTGAGGTCGTTCACCTGATCGCCCGCGACTTCGAGGACATTGGCATCCACATCCGCCAGCGCGACGCACTTGCAGCGGCCCGAAGCGAGCGCCTCCTTCAGGATGTTCTTTCCCCACCAGCCGGAGCCGATAAGCGCCGTGCGGAGTTTCGCCGGCTCAGCGGCGCGGATGAATGGTCCGGTGGCGAGTGCGGCAAGGGTGGCGCGCTGGAGGAAGGTGCGGCGTTTCATTTCACACCACTGCCTTTTTCCGGTCGGCCATTCAAGCAGCACCATTCATCGGTATCCGCTTTTGCCCGGAGAGCCGGATTGATTCCGCCCCCATTCTGCAATTCAACTCCGTCATGCGCACACGACACCTGCTCACCGTCCTCTTGCTCGCCGCCATCTGGACCCGCTCCGCTTTCGGGGAGCCGTTCACGCCGGCAGTCGGTTCGCCGGAGCGCAAGGCGATCTGTGACGCCGTCCGCGAGCACGTGCTGACGAAAATGGCTGAGAAGAAGCCGCCGATGAAGGTGCTCTTCCAAGTGGGCACCTTGCGCGTCGAAGGCCCGTGGGCGTGGTTCGAGGGCTTCCCCGTCCAGGCAAACGGCAACCGCCTCCCGGACGGCTACCTTCTCGACATTGACTACATCATGGTGCTCAAGCGATCGAAGTTGGGCTGGAAAGTCGTCGAGAATCAGAGCCGGGGCGATGTGCCCTCGCAGGATGAAGTGCGGCAGATGGTGAAGCGACACCCCGCTCTGCCGCTGCACCTGATGCCCAAACTCTGGCGCGACGTGCTCGGGCGGTAGCGGCAGCGCCTACTTCCCGCGCAAGTCCACAGCCACAATCTCCCCGCGCGAATTGCGGCAATACACGAGCCCATTAGCGAGCACGGGTGCAGTCCAGCATTTTGGAGCGAGAACTTTTGCGTTCGCAGTGGGCTTGAAGCCGGATGGCGATGCGGGCGCGATGCTGAGTTCCCCGTCGCCGCTCAGCACGATCAGCTTTCCATCGGCGATGATCACGCCACCATTTCCAAAGCCCGGCTGGCTCCACTTTTCCGCGCCGGTCGCAAACTCGATGCACTTCAGCGCGCCCTTCTCCGTCGTGTCGCCATCCACGCCGTAGAGGTGGCCTTCGTGCAACACCGCGGCATTGAGCTGCGTGCGGAGCACCTTCGTCTTCCAGAGTTGCTTCGGCTCATCGCCGCCGAGTTGCAGCAGCGCGCCGCCCTTGCTGTAGCCGGTGGAAATGAACACGCGGTCGCCGCTCACGATTGGGTCCGCGGCATTCACGCCGTACTGCGTCACCCAGCGGAAACGCCACGCCTCCCTGCCCGTCACCGGATCCACCGCGAGATAGTTGGTGCCGTTGCCGAACATCACGAGCTTCGCCCCGCCGAACTCAAACGGCAGCGGCGTCGAATAGCCCGCGTCCTTCGCCGCCGACTTCCACACGACCTTGCCGTCGTTCTTGTCCACGCCCACGCCGGCCTCGCCGACATTCAGCACAAGCAGGTTCCCGACGACGAGCGGCGCACCCGTGAAGCCCCACATCGGCCCCGGCGCTTCCGTCTCCTTCTGGATGTTCTTTTGCCACACCACCTTTCCGCTCTCGCCATCGAAGCAGATCAGATCACCCCACCGGCTCAGCCAGTAAAGCCGCGCACCGTCCCAAGTCGGCGTCCCCGTCGTCCCGCCCCCGAAGAACTTGTCGCCCAGCTCCGCCGCATAGCTGTGCTTCCACAGCGCCTTGCCCGTCGCCGCGTCAAAGCAAAACACTGTGTCCTGCCCACCTGCATGTCCCGCCGTCGCCGCGCGCCCGTTCGCCACGACGACGGAGGAAAAGCCGAGTCCCACCTGCGCCTTCCACGCCACCGGCGCATCGCCGTTCAACTCACTGCGCCAGCCCTTTTCCGCCGACACACCATTCCGCGACGGCCCGCGGAAATGCGGCCAGTCACCGGCGGCGGCAAATGTCGGCAGGAGTGCAAGTGCGAGGATTGGTGCGATGCGGATCAGCTTCATGGGAAAGGAAAATCGGGCGACAGGTATTCGACGGCATTACACCGCGCCGGGATGCTTCCACGGCGCGCGGTATTCGCGGCGGAGGAGTTTGTTCGCCGCGTCATCGCCGGGCACGAGGCGCTGCGCGGGATCGTAGGCGAGCGGGCGGCCGCCGAGCTGCATGGAGAGATTCGCGAGGATGCAGCTCGCGGTGGAGATGTGGCCCTGCTCGATGTCGGCGACGGGCTTGCTGCGCTTCTCGATGGCGGAGAGGAAATCGAGCATGTGGCGGCGCGTGGCGGGCGCGGCGTTCAGTTCGTTGTCCTTCTCGGTCACGTCCTCGGGATATTGCTCGCGCTCGAAGACGCAGTCGAAGTGGATGGGCTTCGCCGCCTTGTCGAGCGGGATGAAATCCGCGCGCATGGTGCTCGCCTTGAGCGTGCCTTTTTCGCCGTGGATGAACAGCGCCCACGGGTAGTCCGGGTCGGCCGGCAGGCCCCAGGTGCGGTGCTGCCAGTTGCAGTTGAAGCCGTCGTATTCAAACACCGCGCTCTGCGTGTCGCTGATGTTCGACTTGCCGTCCTTCTGCACCAAGATGCCGCCGTGCGAGCTGACGCGCTTCGGCCAGCCGAGGCCGAGCATCCAGCGCGCAGTGTCGAACATGTGGACGCACATGTCGCCGACGATGCCGTTGCCATATTCCGTGAAAGTGCGCCACCAACGCTTGTGCGGAATGCCGTCGTAAGGCCGCAGCGGTGCGGGGCCGGTCCACATCTCGTAATCGAGGAATTCCGGCACGGGCTCGACGGGCGGGTTGCCGTTCGCGCGCATGTGAAAGTAGCAGCACATGTCCACATGGCCGATTTTCCCGAGCAGGCCGCCATCGATGATCTGCTTCTTCGCGTCGATGAGATGCGGCGTGCTCTTGCGCTGCGTGCCGATCTGCACCACGCGCCCATGCTTCCGCGCCGCATCGAGCATCGCCTCGCCCTCTCGCACATCGCGACTGATGGGCTTCTGGCAATACACATCCGCGCCCGCCTCGATCGCCGCGATGCAGTGCAGCGCGTGCCAGTGATCCGGCGAGCCGATGAGGACGATCTCCGGCTTCTCCTTCAGCAGTTCGAGATAGTCGGAAAAAGTCGGCGGGGCCTTCTTCGACTTCTGCCGCTGCTGCGCGATCTCCACCGCGCCTGCGAGCATCCGCTTGTCGGGATCGCAGATGCCGACGAGATCGACCTGCACGACCTGCATGAGCCGCCACAGATCACTCTTGCCATACCAGCCGGCGCCGATGAGCGCGACACGAGGCTTGCCGGTGATGCCGAGCGCATCGGTGCCGAGCGTGGAGAGAGCGAGTGACGCCGCGCCGGTTTGCAGGAAGCGGCGGCGGCTGATGTGGAAAGGAGGGGGAATGTTCATGTGCTGATGATGAACCTTGCCACGGGCGCGAGGCAATCCCGGTGTCGCGCTCGGCGCGCTGATGTGGAGCCGACGACCCGTCGGCTTGGCAGGATGGGCGGAGGTGGCAGGATGGCGCGGAGCGCAGCGCGGAGATCTCTCGCTCCACGACGCGGTCACCTCCGACGCCCGATGACGGGTTGTGGATTGGCAACGGCGGCGCAGGACCATCCCGCCGCCTCCGCCCGTCCCGCCACGCCGACGAGTCGTCGGCGCCACATTTGCCCGCCCCCGACGTGCTGCGACTACTTGTGCAGTTCGTCGGTGTACGTCTCCGCGGCGAGCCAGACGGACACGAGCGTGATGACGCCCATCGCGATCAGGTAAACCGCGATCGGCCACGGCTTGCCGCCGGACCATTCGAGCAGCTTCGACGCGATGAATGGTGCGAGGCCGCCCGCAAGCGGCGAGGCGAGCTGGTAGCCGAGCGATGCGCCGGTGTAGCGGACGCGCGTGCCGAAAAGCTCCGCGAAGAACGCCGCCTGCGGACCGTACATCGCGGCGTGGCCGACGAGTCCGACCGTGATCGCGAGCCACACGGCAGCGGTGCTTTTTGTATCCACCAGCCAGAAGAACGGGAACGCGAAGAGCGTGAGGAACAGCGCGCCGCCGAGATAGACCGGCCTGCGCCCGACGCGATCCGACAACGCGCCGAAGAACGGGATGGCGACCAATTGAAACACGCAGCCGAGCATGACGCCGTTGAGCAGCGTGGCTTCCGCGAGATGCAGTTGCTGCGTGCCGTAGCTGAGCACGAGCACGGTGAGGATGTAGAAGAACGCGTTCTCGGCAAAGCGCGCGCCCATCGCGAGGATGACGTTGCGCCACTGCTTGCCCAGCACTTCGAGGATGGGCATCGGCGCGGGCTCGCGCGCGGCTTTCATCGCGGTGAAGACCGGACTTTCCAGGACATGCAGACGGATGAACAGGCCGACGCCCATGAGGAGCATCCCGAGGAGAAACGGCACGCGCCATCCCCACGAGAGGAACGCCGCACCCGGCATCGACGAGCAGAGATGAAACGCCGCGGTCGCCAGCAGCAGGCCGACCGGGACGCCGGCCTGCACCCAGCTCGCCTGCATCCCGCGCCGTCCGGCATGGCCGTGCTCGACCGCCATGAGCACCGCGCCGCCCCATTCACCGCCGACGCCCAGGCCCTGCACGAATCGCAGCAGCACGAGCAGCACCGGCGCGAGGAGCCCGGCCTGCTCGTAGGTCGGCAGCACGCCGATGAGCGCGGTCGCGACGCCCATCATCATCAGCGTCGTCACGAGCATGGATTTGCGCCCGAGCCGGTCGCCGAAGTGGCCGAAGATCACCCCGCCAAATGGCCGCGCGAAAAATCCCACGGCGTAGGTGGCAAATGCCGCCATCGTGCCCGCGTGCGGCTCGATGGTGGGGAAGAAGAGCTTGTTAAAGACGAGCGCGGCGGCCGTGCCGTAGAGGAAGAAGTCGTACCACTCGATCGTGGTGCCGATGAAGCTGGCCAGGATCACGCGGTTCGTGGAACTGGCCGCGGAGGGAGGAGCGCGCATGCGGCCTTGTCTGGCCACATCGGCATGGCTTGGCAACGCAAACGCGCATGCCTATAGACCACCCGTGAAAATTACCGCTGTCGATGGACTCCTCCTCTCCTGCCCGCTGCCTGCTCCGCTGAAGCTGCCGTTTTGGAATGGCGAGCGGACCATTCTGAAACGCGACGCGATGCTCATCCGCGTCCGCACCGACAAAGGGCTCACCGGATACGCGCCGGGGCCTGCGCATGAGCGTGCCGCGATCGAGATCCGCGACACGATTGCGCCGTTCCTGGCGGGACGCGATCCGCGGCAGTGGAAGACGTTCGATTTCTCCGGCCCGCTGGAACTGACGAAGACGTATCGCGCGGTCGAGATCGCGCTCATGGACATCGCGGGCAAGGATGCCGGCGTGCCGATTTCGGAACTCATCGGCGGGCGCAAGCGCGACACGATCAAGCTCTACGGCAGCGCGGGCATGTACATGCCGCCGGAGAAATACGCCGAGGAAGCAGCAGCGGTGAAAGCGATGGGATTCCCCGCTTACAAGATGCGGCCTGCGCTCGGGCCGGATGAAGACCTGCGCACGGTCGAGCTGATGCGCAAGGCGACCGGGCCGGATTTCGGGCTGATGATCGATGCACACAGTTGGTGGCGCATGGGCGACCGGAATTATTCGCTGGAGACCGTGATGCGGCTCGCGCGGGAGATGAAGCAGTTCCACCCGACGTGGCTCGAGGAACCGCTCCCGCCCGACGACCACGAGGCGTATCGCGCGCTGAAGGCGCAAAGTCCCATTCCCATCGCGACCGGCGAGCACGAGCAGACCGAGGCCGGCTTCACCGATCTGATCGACACGCGCTGCGCGGACTACATCCAGGCCGACGTGTGCTGCCAGGGCGGATTCGAAATGGGTCGCCGCATTTTTGACGCGTGCGCGAAGGCGAAGCTGAAGTTCGCGTTTCACAGTTGGGGCACCACGCTGGAAGTCCTCGCCGCGGCGCACGTCGGCATCTGCTGGGACGAGAGCGTCGTCGAGTGGCTGGAGTATCCCTGCCACTCGAACGACGGCCGCCCCGGCATGTATCCGTTCCCCGCCGCGGACGAGATCCTCGCCGAACCGCTGCACATCGAACGCGGCTATCTGCACGTCCCGAAGAAGCCCGGGCTCGGCGTGGAGATCGATGAGCGCGTGGTCGAGCGCTATCCGTTCCTCCCCGGTCCGTGGTCGTTTTTCAAAATCAACTCCCCGCCCGAGACGATCGCCGTCACGGGAGATCACTCGGTGAAGTGGATCGAAGGCGCCGCGGCGCACTGAACCTGGAGCCGGCGATGCGATTGACCACGGATTTCAGGATGGCACGGCTGAAAGAGGATGCGGCGGATCCAGCAAGTGAATCCGCTCACCCGGTGGATGAGCGTCACCTGATTGCCAACTCCCTGCCTATCCTTGTCATCCGCTATCGTGGTTTTCATCCCCGGATCTAGAGGCTGAAGCGGCGCTGATGCGATGCGGTGAATCTCATTCCCGTATGAGCGTGATTTGATTCGTTTCCAAAGCGCCGTTGTGCAGATCCCGGCACAAGGAGGGGCGCTTTGATAGCGCCCTATGGCGGCGGTCGCTCCGCGCCGCTGCCAGCCGAGAGCATCGCCATGCAAAAAGGATCCCCAGATTCCACACCGCCGCAGTGCTGCCCACACCTCTCGCTCAATGCGGCGCGGAACGACCGCATCGAGAGGGCGCTATCAAAGCGCCCCTCCTTGATCTCGCGCCCCGCTTTCTTGGACGTGCAGTGAATCACACCCTTCCCGTATGATCTGGCCAATCGCGGCTGGATTGTTTCTCGGGATCCGTTCACGTTGCGGCGAATGAGCGCTCGCAAACGTAAGCCGGCTTCGACCCGCCCACCTTCCGCCAAAGGGAACAAGACAAAGTTCTGGCAGCTCGTCGCCATCGATCAAAGCCCGCTGCGCCGCAAGGCCGTGTCGGAATGCGGACGGGAGATGGCGCGGCTGGAGAAACTTCAGGTGGAATGGAGGCAGTTCGAGACTGAGGACAAGCCGGCCTTCGCGCGCTGGATGGCCGCGACATTTGGCGCGCTGCTGAGCGAATTGCGGGAGATCGAGCCGCTCTTGCGCGAAAAGGAGGCCCTGATTCACGAGGTCGAGGATGAGATGTTTTTGCGCGGAACGCGGAGCCATCGCGCGGCCTACGCGGCGGTGATGCGCCGTCGCTCGATGCCGCCGCCTGATTCGCGATCCGATGCCGAGGAGCCACGGTGGGACGACGGGGACGACGGTGAATCCGGCGATGCTGCGGCCGGGGACGTGCCGGAGTTCGAGCAGCATCTCCTTTTCGAAGACTTCCTCCGCGCGGTCATGGGACTCGATCCGGACCGGATGAGCGACAAGACGTACGATTCGATGTTCGCGGATTTCAAGGCGAAGATCTTCGGTGCGGACGAGCCGGAGCCGCCGGTCCGCGAGCGGCAGCCCGAGCCGGTGAAGCCCGAACAAACACGCATCAAGGAAATCTACCGCGCGCTCGTGCGACGCCTGCACCCCGATATGCGAACCGAGAAGGACGCCGACGTCTCGGCGCTCTGGCATGAAGTGCAGGAGGCTTACGGCACCGGGAACCTCGATCGGCTCGAAATGCTCCTCGCTCTGACCGACATCCGTTCGAACTCCGCCGGGGAACACACGAGCCTGTCGCAAATGCGCTCGGTGCTGAAGGAACTGCGCCGCTCGTTCAATTCGCTCAAGCGCAGCCTCGGCGCGGCGCGGCGCGAGATGGCGTGGGATTTCGCGCGGACGGCGGATCGCTCCGCACTGAAATCCAAGCTCCAACGCCAGTTCGAGTCGGACCTCGCCGCGCAGAAAGCGAAGTTGCGGCAGCTCGAAGCACTGCTCTCCGCGTGGGCATCCCCCGCCAAGGCGAAGAAGCGACAGATGACCTCCAGGCAGCCAGAGTTTGGGTTTTGAATCGTCTCACACGGTTTGTGCAGTCCTGTTGCTGGATGTCGGCGCGTGACTGGAAAGTAGCGTAGCTCTCCAGAGCTGCGCGGGTGGTTCCGTCCGTGAAACCTCGTCTTGCGCAGCTCTGGAGAGCTACGCTACGCGACCCCGCCGCCTCCCCTGCTTTAGTACTTCTCTGCCAAACAACGAACATGTTCTCGACGCTTGTGTGGGGTTCCCAAGGAGGGGCGCTTTGAAAGCGCCCTCTCGATGCGGTCGCTCCGCGCCGCATCGAGCCGCAGCCGTGGCCACCACCTGGAGCGTGCGGATTTCGAGAATCCTTTTGCGTTCCCACGCCGGGGCTGGCAGCGACCGCTGCCAGAGGGCAATATCATACCGCCCCTCCTTGGTTCCGGCTCCGCGGGCTTGGGCTCAGTCTGGATAAATCTTCTCACGAGTCTGCCGCGCACCGTGGATTACCGCCGTGACAGGAATGCGCGATGCGATCCTCAGGACAGGGCTGAAGTTGCAACTCGGAATGCGGCTGCACTTCCAGTGAAACCGCTTCAGCTCCGCCGCTGGCTACTTCCGGAGCTTCCGCGCGAGATCGGCCAGCCCCGTTGCGAGCGAAGCGATCTGCTTTCCCTTGCGCTCGTCCTTCAGTTTGCCGGACTCATCGAACGCCTCGTATGCCGTGGAAATGCAGACCTGCTCGGGAAGCACCAGCACGCCGATGTTGCCGAGGATCGAGCGTAGCGTGACGAGTCCGCGCAGACCGCCGAGCGCGCCGGGGGATGCGCTGCACAGCGCGGCGGCCTTGCCACGGAAGGCAGCGAGCGGCGGGTCTTCATCGGTCTCGGCGCGCGAAGCCCAGTCGATGGCATTCTTCAGCGCTGCGGTGATGGAACTGTTGTATTCCGGTGACGCGATGAGGAAGCCGTCGCTCGCGCGGAGCAGCGCCTTGAATCGCTTCGCGCCCTCGGGCAAGCCGCTGGCGGCTTCGAGATCCTCGTCGAAGAGCGGCAGCGCAAGTTCGCGCAGATCGACGACGGTGACCTCCGCGCCGGCTGCACGCGCGGCATCGGCGGCGATGGCGACGAGCTTCTTGTTGAAGGATCCGGTGCGCATGCTTCCGGCGAAGGCGACGATCTTTGGTTCGGACATGGGGTGAAGTCTCGTGAGTGGAATGGCGCGCGGCAAGCACAGGCGAGGCCCGCGGAAAATAGCTGCCTTCACCCGCCCCCGACCTATCATCCCTCCGTGCCCGACCTTTTCGATCTCAGCGACCCGAAGCCAGACGCGACCGCAGCCGCCGCGCCGCTCGCCGAGCGGATGCGCCCGCGCACGCTCGATGAATACTCCGGGCAGCAGCACATCCTCGGGCCGGGGAAATTGCTGCGCCGCGCGATCGAGGCGGACCGCATCGCGAGCATCATCCTCTTCGGGCCGCCGGGCACGGGGAAGACCACGCTCGCGCAGATCATCGCGCAGGCGACGAAGTCGCGCTTCGAGCGGCTGAGCGGCGTGGAGAGCAACATCGCCGACCTGCGCAAGGTCGTCGCCACCGCCGCCAACCGCCTCGCGAACGCCGGCACGAAAACGATCCTTTTCGTGGACGAAATCCATCGCTGGAACAAGGCCCAGCAGGACGTGCTGCTGCCCGATGTCGAGCGCGGCACCGTGCGGCTCGTCGGCGCGACGACGGAGAATCCGTTCTTCTACGTGAACAGCGCGCTCGTCTCGCGTTCGCAGGTCTTCCAGCTCGAACCGCTCGCGCCGGCCGACATCGAGGCCGTGTTGCGCCGCGCGCTTGCGGACGTGGAGCGCGGCCTCGGCTCACACTGCGCGGTGATGGATGATGACGCGCTCACATTCCTCGCGACGATCGCCGACGGCGACGCGCGCAAGGCGCTGAACGCCCTCGAAGTCGCCGTGCTCACCTCGCCGTTCGGTGCGGACAAGAGTGTCCGCATCACGCGTGCTGTCGCCGAGGAGAGCATCCAGAAGAAGGCCGTCGTGTACGACGCCACCGGCGACGGGCATTACGACACCATCTCCGCATTCATCAAAAGCGTGCGCGGCTCGGACCCGGACGCCGCGCTCTACTGGCTGGCGAAGATGCTCTACGCCGGGGAGGATATCCGCTTCATCGCGCGCCGGATCGTCATCCTCGCGAGCGAAGACATCGGCATGGCCGACCAGCACGCGCTGCCCATCGCCGTCGCCGCGCAGCAGGCCGTGCAATTCATCGGCATGCCCGAGGCGCGCATTACGCTCGCACACGCCACCGTCTATCTCGCCACCGCGCCGAAATCGAACCGCGCCTACGCCGCCATCGACAAGGCGCTCGAAGAGGTGAAGACCGGCGTGACCCTCGCCGTGCCTCGCCATCTCCGCAGCACCGGCGACAAACGCGCCGCGAAGACGCTCGGCCACACCGGCTATCAGTATTCGCACGAAGGCGAAGGCGCATACATTCCGCAAGCCTATCTGCCCGAAGGCCGCCGCTATTACGATCCTTCTGAGAACGGCTACGAGAAGCGCGTGAAGGAACGCCTCGAATACTGGCGCGCGCTTTTCGAGCAGTCGCAGAAAAAGTAGCGCAGCTCTCCAGAGCTGCGTCTCTCGCCCGCGCCCACGCCGGTCACGGCCCGGCTACGAAAGCCACTCGTCCGCCTTCGCTTTGGCGCGCTGCCTGTGCTCGGGCTTGATGTGGACGGCCACGGTGCCGAGGGCGACTGCGATGGCCCCGGCGTCGTCCGCGTAGCCGGCAGCGGGGATGACGTCGGGGATCGCGTCGATGGGGCAGACGAAGTAGCCGAGCGCGGCGACCAGGACGGTCTTGGCCCAGAGCGGGGTGTCCTTGTCCTGGAGGGCGTAATACATGGTGAGAACTTTCTCGACGAGTTCCCTGCCGACGGTCTTGCCGAATTTTCGCAGCTTGTCCCACAGGGAGTCGTCGCTGAAGTCTGATGAGTAGTTCCTGTCGTCCATTTTTTTGATGAGGCGCGAAGCGTGACGCTAGCAGATGCGGGACAATCAGCGAGCGGGTCGTCGGATCGGCGCGGCGTGTTCAGCGCGGAAACAGACGTGCGATTTCCTGCTGCATCGCTGCGGCGGCGGCGCGCGGATCGGGCGCGTTGCGAATGGGACGGCCGACGACGATGTGATCGGCCCCCGCGAGGAATGCCTGCTCCAGCGTCATGGTGCGCTTTTGATCATCGCTCCCCCGCTCGCCCGCGGCGCGGATGCCGGGCGTGATGATGAGCGGGCCGTGACCGAGTTCCTTCCGCAGGCGCGCGGCTTCCTGGCCGGAGCAGATGAGGCCGTCTATGCCGCCCTCGACTGCACGACGGGCGCGCATGGAGACGAGGTCCTCGACGGTGCCGCTCCAGCCGAGTTCGGCGATGTCGCTGGCGTCGAGGCTGGTGAGGACGGTCACGGCGAGCAGCTTCATCGCGCCTTTCACCGGAACTGCGCCGGCATAGATGGACGACACGCCATGCAGCGTGCAGCAATACGCGCCGCGGGTGGAGAGGTTCGCCACGGCGCCGCGCACGGTGGCGGGCACGTCGTAGAATTTCAAATCGGCGAACACCTTCTTCCCGCGCGTCTTCAGTTCGTCGAGCACCTCGAAGTATTGGCCGCTCATGCAGAATTCGAGGCCGAGCTTGTAGAAAGTCACCGCGTCGCCGAGGCGGTCGATCCACGCGAGGGCGTCGGCCTTGGTCGGCACGTCGAGCGCGAAGATGAGTCGGTCGCGCGGGTCGATGGATTTCGTGGAGAGCAGGGAGCGGTCGGACATGGCGCGGTGCGGGATGCCGGATGGCGCGGCGGGAGGCAATCGGGAAACGGTGCGCACCACGGGCAGTGGGGCGGGCGACGCGCCTGCCGGGTCTCGGCGGGCGACCCGCCCGATGTTCCGGCGAGTCGCCGGAACAGACTCCCGCAGGCGGGTCGCCTGCGCCACTTTCCGGCGAGCCGGCTCCTTCGACAGCAGTAACACAATGACTGAGCACTGCGCACTGAGCAGATGCGAGCGCAAAAAGTCTGGAACCGGAAACGTTCAGCTCGAATATCAACGACTTACGTGAAGACATCGGGCGGTAACGACGCAAAACAGACTGTTCGGGGACTTTTTGCGCTCACATCTGCTCAGTGCTCAGTTTGCGTCCGAGACTGGGCACTGGGCACTGAGCACTGAGCACTTAAAAGAACCGCAGGCAGCAACACGCTGTCCCCCGTTTACCCAAGCGTGTGAGAAATGCAGGCTAGCCGCAGACGGTCGTGATCATTGATGTCCTCATACCCCAGCGCCCGGCTCAGGATGCGGTGGCGCAACATCACTGGCAGCTCGCGCCCGGCGAATTGCGCGTCGCGAAAATCCGTGAAGCACCCTCAAGGGTTAACCCAAGTTCCGCAGTTCATTGAGGCCGGTTCGGCGTTTACTCTGGCGGCCGAGGCGGCGGACGGCATTTTTCTGCACTACATTTTCTCGTCCGCTGCG
>Ga0209181_10002370_pt1 | contig 31040 bp, 26 predicted proteins | sample MAT05_FD_187208 | JGI IMG/M metagenome (GOLD analysis project Ga0209181, IMG submission 187208) | Freshwater microbial communities from Lake Fryxell liftoff mats and glacier meltwater in Antarctica - MAT-05 (SPAdes) (version 2) | ecosystem: Environmental > Aquatic > Freshwater > Ice > Liftoff... | reverse complement strand
ACCCCGGGTGGGAGTGCTGTTCGGGAACAAGGGTGGCGCTTGCAATGCACGCAATCTAGTTTTCTGACGATTCCAATGCAAAGCGGTATCTGCACCCGATTCTGTTCTACGAGGGACCGAGCGACAAGACGATTCTGGAAGGCTCTGCCAGAGCATATTTCGGGAACGATCCGCTCGAGCTCGGCAAGTTCAAGCTCTGGACGCTGGCCGCCCTGATGGGCACAGGCAACGCAGAAGCAAAAGACGTTTTGAAGCGGGCGCTCGCGCCGCTGTTCAACAGCCCAGGCCAGAAGCCCAAGAGCGCCGACCGGCTAAAGATCGCGCGCGTTCTGGACCGCGACTACCACCGAGTGCCTGTTCTCGGACCGCCCCAGATTGACCAGACGGCCAGCACCGAGGAGCTCGACGTCGTCTGGTCGCGTCACACCATCGAATCACTGTTCCTGGACGTATCCTGTCTCTCGGCCTGGCTCCTATCGGCGTTCAGCGGCCACGCGAAGGCGCCTTCCGAAGCCGATCTAACGCTATGGGTGACCGAAGCCATCGCCGCGGCTGACCTGGATCCAGCCTTGTGCAAGGATGCGGCCATTCATCTCGCCGGCGCCTGGTTACGGCAGAAGCCGCTGGGACAAGCTTCAGCAGAGGGAGCCCTTGTGACGGCGCATCGGGATGCGGAGGCCGCGGTGAAGAAGGAGCCGGGAGTGTGGCAACAGGGGCACGATCGGGCGACGTTCATTCTGGGGCGGGTCCGAGACAAAGTGGAGTTGCCTTTACAGGACCGCGTTCCGAGTACGATTGACAATCTGGTTCGGCGGAGCAAGGCGGGCGGGGTGATAGCGCATTCACTGCTCATCCCCGCGGAGGTTCGCGCGGTGCTCGACTTCATGGTTCAGTAGCTGAACCGGGAAAACTTCCGCAAAGTCCGCGCCGTGCTCAAACAACAAGAACCCTTTTCACGGTCCGTCGGTACTCCGCATAAGACTCCCCTACTCGTTTCAGCTCGAGATCAACGCCTGGTTCGAAGGCATTGACGACGACGACGACGACGACGACGAGTGATTTCAGCTCTCGCGCGGCGGTCGTCGCTTGCGCTTGCCCACGCCCGAGATCTCGGCGCGGGCGCGGGTCCCCGCGGCGCGCGCGGGCGAGAGCGCGGGGATCTCCGGCTCTCTCAAGCCGGCGCGGAGCTTGTCGAGCAAGCGCATCAGCGTGGCGAGCTCCGTCGGGGAGAGGGTGGCGAAGAGCTTGGCGACGCGCGCGGCGTGGCGGCGTTCGGCGTCGCGGAAGGCGCGCTGGCCTTTGGGGGTGAGGTGGATCCGCCACGAGCGGCGGTCGATGGGATCGGCGCGGCGCTCGACCAGGCCGTCGCGCGCGGCGCGGTCGACGAGGCCCGTGAGGTTGCCGGCGGTGACCAGCATGCTGCGGGAGAGGGACGCCAGCGTTTGCCCGTCAGCGCGGGAGACGTTGGCGAGCAGGTCGAAGCGGGGCATCGTCATCTCGCGCTCGAGATCGTCGCGGATGGCGGCGAGACCGCGCTTTTGCACGGCGAGGATGTGCACCCAGGCGCGCACCGAGAGCTCGTCCGGGGCTTCGCTCGCGGACACGATCGCTGCGGGCGGGCGCCGGGCGGGCGCGCCGCGCCTCACTCGATCGCTTCTTTCTCGGCGAGGGCGGCTATCGTCTCGATCTCGACCTTGGCCCGGGGCTCGAGCAGGCCAGAGACGGCGACCAGGGCCATCGCCGGAAAGTGCTTGCCAAAGCGGCTGCGCCACGCGGCGCCGATGGCGCGGGTGCTGGCCCGGTAGGCGTCGAGTGAGGTCACGTAGACTGTCATCTTGGCGACGTCCGAGGGGGCGCCGCCGGCGGCGCGCACCACCGCGAGCACGTTGTCGAGCGCCTGCGCGAACTGCTCGCCAAGATCGTCGGTCTCGAACTCTTGCTTGGCGTTCCAGCCGATCTGGCCGGCGACGTAGAGCGTTGGGCCGCGCACGAGGGCGCCGTTGGAGTAGCCCTTGGCGGGCGCCCATTCGGGGGGGTTGATCAGCGTCAGTGGTTTGGTCATGACATCACCTGTCCGCCGTCGACCGGGATCGACTGGCCATGAATGCTCCGCGCCTCGTCCGAGCAGAGCATGGCGACGACGTGCGCGACCTCTTCCGGCTCGACCATCCGGCGCTGGGGTGACATGCCCTCGAGGCTGCGGCGCGCCTGGTCGGCTCCCCTGCCCGTCTTGTCGGCGATGCGCTGCACGGCCTCCTCCGCCATCCGGGTGTTGACCCAGCCGGGGCACACGGAGTTGATGGTGACATTGGAGCGGGCGATCTCCATGGCGATGGCGCGCGTCATCCCGATCATCGCGTGCTTCGAGGCGCAGTAGGCGGATGAGTAGGCGTAGCCGGTGAGGCCGGCGTTGGACGCGAGGTTGATGACGCGGCCCCAGCCGGCGGCGATCATCGGCGGGATCAGGGAGCGGCAGAGGGCGAAGGCGGAGCCCGCGTTGATGGCCATCATCCAGAACCACATCGCGTCGGTGGTCCGATCGAAGGGGGCGCTCTCGGCGACGCCGGCGTTGTTGACGAGGATGTCGATCCGCCCGGCGCGGGCCGCGAGGTCGACGAGGGCGGCCTGGATCGAGGCGCCGTCGGAGGCGTCCATCCGCAAGGCGAGCCCGCCTATGGACTGCGCCGTCTCTTCGAGCTCGGAGACCGTACGGCCGGCCACGACCACGTGGGCGCCGAGGCCGGCGAGGTGGGTGGCGATCGCGCGCCCGATGCCCCGGCCGCCGCCGGTGATCAGCGCTGTTTTTCCAGCGAGGGACATCGGCGACCTATAAATGATTCACATGTAAAGGACAACGCCGAGCGCCCATGACGGCGCAGGTGGCCCGGCGGGAAGCGCCGCGTCAAAGCTTCACGTCGCGAATGAATTCGCGCGGGGTTGCACGGGCCAGTCGATCTCGCGCTGGGCTTCGGGCAAGCTCACGATCCGATGTTGTTTACCTCCGGATCGAATCGCCTCGGGCTTCGTTTCGCTCTCTTGCTGGCCGCGCTGCCCCCCGCGGCGCTCGTCGCCGGCTGCTCGTCGACCACCCCCGCGAGCGGGGTGAGCGGGGGGGTGAGCGACGTGAGCTCGCTCTTCGTCGTGCCGTCGTCGCTGGACGAGCTGTCGGAAGAGCGCTTCTTCGACCAGCCTTGGCCGAGCGATCTCCGCCTCGAGAACGGCTCGCCTCGCCTCACGGGCTACTACAATCCGCGGCGTATCGCGATCATCAGCGTCTACATCGAGGCGATGAAGGGCGTGCTCGACGGCTTCTCCCCCGCCGCGGCGGGGTGCGTCCGCTTCACCGGCGCGATCGATCCGACGTCGCTGCCGCAGACGCCGCGGGACACGCTCTCGCCCGACGCCTCGGTCCAGCTCCTCGACGTCGATCCTGTGTCCCCGGAGCGCGGCCAGCGCAAGCTGATCTCGCTCTCGTGGCGGCCGACCGAGGGCGTCTACATCCTCCCGAACACGCTCGAGTTCATGCCGACGATCGGCTTCCCGCTGCGCCCCCACACGCGCTACGCCCTGGTGGTCACGAGCGCGCTCCAGGCGGCGTCCGGCGGCGCGGTGTCGGCGAGCGCCGATCTCGCGGCGGCGCTGGGCACCGGCAAAGCGGACGACCGCATCAAGGGCGCGCGCGACGCCCTCGCGACGGCGGTGACGGAGATCGAGCGGGTCGGCATCGGTCGCGATCACATCGCCCACCTCGCCGTCTTCACCACGGCGGATCCGACCCGGGAGCTCTTCGCTGTGCGCGACGCAGTTCGGGCGCAGGTGCCGGCGCCGACGGCGGATCTGGCCAAGTGGACGGTCGGGTTCAAGAGCAGCTTCGCCACCGAGTACCGCGGCTCGTACGGCCCGTCGCCCAACTACCAGGCGGGCAAAATCCCTTTCGAACAGTACGGCGACGGCGGCCAGCTCCAGTTCGTGAACGGCAAGCCGGAGGTGGTCGACACCTTCGATCTGCGCTTCTCGCTCACGGTCCCGAAGGCGACCAAGTGCCCGATGCCGGCCGCGGGCTACCCGATCGTGCTCTATGCGCACGGCACCGGGGGCGACTACCTTAGCTACACCAAAGACGGCTCCGGCGCCTCGCTCGCGAAGAAGTGCATCGCTACCATGGGCGTCGATCAAATCTTCCATGGGGCGCGGCCGGGCGCGCCCGTGAGCGGGAACGAGTCCACGATCGAGCTGTTGTTCTTCAACTTCGAGAACCCGATCGCGGCCCGCACCAACCCGCGCCAGAGCGCGATCGACGAGGTGCAGCGGGCGCGCCTCTTCACCGAGAGCAAGCTCGCGATCCCCACCACCGTCGCGATCGACGGCAAGGCGGTCCGCTTCGACGCCTCCAAGCTGATGTACTTCGGCCACTCGCAGGGCGGCCTCAACGGGCCGCTCTACCTGGCCGCGGACAACAGCTCGCTCGGCGGCGTCCTCTCGGGATCGGGGGCGCTGATCTCGGTCAACCTGCTCCAGAAGACCGAGCCCCAGCCCAGCGTCGCCGCGCTCGTGAAGGCCCTGTTCCTCGGCTTGAAGAGCGACGAGGAGGGCGAGGCCGACGCCTTCCACCCGATCATCGCGCTCGCGCAGAACATGATCGACGTGTCCGATCCCATCCATTACGCGCGCCACATCGTCAGCGAGCCGCGCGCGGGCGCGCTTTCGCGGAGCATTTACATGACCGAGGGCATCAACCCCGACGGCACCGGCGACAGCTACGCGCCGCCCCACGGGATCGAGGCCCACGCGCTGGCGATCGGGCTGCCGCTCCAGCTCCCGGAGCAGCGCGCGGTCGACGAGAGCCAGTGGGGCGGGCCGGCGCCGATGATGATCCCGGCGGGCGGGCTCTCGGGCAACCTCGCGGACGGCAACGCCTCGGGCGTGCTCGGGCAGTGGGCCGTGCCGATGGACAGCGATGGTCACTTCGTCGTTTTCCGCGTCCCCGAGGCGCAGGAGCAGGCCGCGCAGTTCCTCCGGAACCTCGCCGACGATCCCCGCGGGCGCGTGCCGACACCGTGAGCGAGCCCGACGCTGAACGTCGCGCGCGGGCGATCGTCGCGAGCGGCGCCGTGCTCACGCGGGAGCCGCCCGCGGGGCCGGGCGAGGGCGCGGACGACGCGCCGTGGGATCTCGCGGCGCTCTACGCGGTCACCGGCGGGATCGAGCTCGCGGATCGCACGCGCTTCCTTGGGCGCGAGGCGTCGGTGAAGGCGACGGCGTGGCTCGTCGCCGAGAAGTCGCTCGACTGGGACGCGGATCTCCTCGTCCTCGGCGAGCGCGACGACGTGGTCATCGTCCACGATCGCGACCGCGCCGCGACGCGCGCGGGCGGCGGCGTGCTCGAGGCGCCCACCGACGCGCTCTCTTCGTTCCGCCGCGTCGCCCTCGACGCTCTCGGGTACCTCGAGGTGCGCGTGGGGATCGAAGGCGATCGGGCGATCGCGCCGGAGCGGGCGGCGCGCGACGCCGTCGAGCGCGGGGACGCGGAGGCGCTCGCTACGGCGATCGATCGCGGCTTCTATCCCGGCGCCGCGCGCGAGCTCGCGCACGCGGCGCTGCGGCTCGGCGCCCTGCGCGCGGGCCGCGGCGATCAGGAGGGCGCGCTCGCGGCGTTCGCGCGCAGCGCCGCGGCGCGCGCCGCCTCGGCCCCGCGCGGCGCCGAGGCCACCGAGATCGCGGCCGCCTGGCGCGCCGCCGCGGTGGCCGCCGAGAAGGCCGGCGCGAAGGACATCGCTGCGGCGTGCCGCACTGCTCGGCTCCGATAATCTCCGGCACAATTCAGCGACCCCCAGTCGGCCGGCTGCCGCGGCATCGCACGGCGCCTCCGGGCCCAGTACGGCCATCGGGACGCGGAGTAGCACCGGGGCAAGGAGCGTATGGACGCCGTTACAGGGGGTATCCGCGTGGGGTGGGCCGGGACCGTCGCCGAAACTCCCCCGGGGGCGCCGAGCCGGGGAGAGGATCTTCGAAACTGCCCCCGCAACTCCGGGCGTGTGAGGGGCAGTTCCAGTAAGACTGCCGGTTGCAAAGCGCGACGAGCCCAGTCACGCGGTCGAGACTGCCCCCGGAGGAGTGATCGCGGGGGCGTCCAGGAGCCGGCACGGTGGGGTGCAAGACGCCGGGGGCAGTACCGGCGGCGGAACTGCACGCATCACGGGAAGCTGAACTCGGGAAAGGCCCCGCGACGAGAAAACAACCGTCAAGGCGGCCGATCGACGCGAGCGCGGAGAACCGCGCGCAACTCGTTGAGCTCCGCGGGCACCCGGTTCAGGGCCCTCTGCGCCACGGCGATCTCGCGGAAGAGGCGGAGCTTGCCCCCCAGTCCAGCCTCCTGGTTGCGTGTCCACATGTGGGAGCGCATCTCGCCCAGGATCTCCTTTCCCGAAAAGCTGGTGCGCCACGACCCGTCTTGAAGGGCGGACGAGTATTCCTGATGGTGAAGGTCGAGCAAGCGATCGGCCTCTGCCTCCGTGACCGTGTGTCCGATCCCGGGAAGCGTGGTCGTCCACCACGGACTGCCAACGATCTTACTCAGCGCGATCGGTCTGGACGTCACGGCACCGCGCGTCGGGTGCTCGATGGAATCCTTCGTTGTCGCGTCCCGAAAGTGGACGATCGTCTTGCGGCAGCTCATCCACCATGCAAGCGGCGCCGCGAGGGCGTCGAGGTGCGCCTGGAGGGTGACCGCGTCCTTTTCGGCCGTATTCACTTCGCTCGCGGCCATCGCCGTCGCGTCGAGCAGCAGGTTTTCAATCTCGAAGGTGTCGCCGGTGAACACACGGAGGCTCGGATCGGTGCTCCACCGCGCTCGGTTCGATCTCCAGAAGTCGCGGTCTCGCACGCCGAAGACGTGCGGGATCTTGTCCTTCTCGGCGGCCTTCACGATAGCGTCGATGTTCGCGTATCCGCCCGCGACCAGGAGCTTGATATCACCGTCTTGCCAGGCCGTAGCGAGGTAGGTCCTCGTCTCCTCCTCCTCGACCCACAGCACCAGAGGGTGGCTGTTGTAGAGTGCGGGAAGATCCGATGTCGGCGTCACGACACGGCCTCTTCGTCACTGGGAAGCGCGTGCGCCTTGCGCCATGCCTGGGAGCGGGGATCGCTCTCGTCGACCAAAAGGAAGCGCTCGCTCGCTTGATCCCACACAGCGTCCGAGTGGGTCGCCACCAGGAGCTGCAGACCGGGCGAAAGCTCCCGCAATGCGGGCAAGATCGTCGCTTGCCACGACGGGTGCAGGTGCAGTTCGGGCTCGTCGATCACGAGCAGACCGGCGTGGATGTTGTTCAAGATGACCCATTGCGCAAAGACGAGGACATCAATCTCGCCTGAGCTGACCTGGTCGACCGAGCAGATCCGATCTTCACCTCGCTTCACGACGAGATCGATGAAAAGGCCCTCTTCGCCTCCAGCATCGACGAGCTCGGGAACGATCGTTGTCCCGTCGTTCCGGTGGAACCGGCGCCAGGCACGGTTGAGCTGCTCCATCCCACGTCTCCGGCTTGCTCTGGGTGAAACCGCCCAGAGAACGCTGGGCGCCGAGGCGCGTGACCTCGTCGGCGATCCTTTGCTTCAGCCGCCACAACCGGTTCGTCTCGTTGTTCGCAGGACGCCGACCCGGTGCCAGCGGCTTCACCGGACCCACCAGTTTCGGTGCACGCCACGAGGAAAAGTACTCGACCAGCAGCGCCGGCGACACGCTCACTGCGCCTTGCGGGGGCGTCTCCTCCGTGCCGTCGCCCTTCACGCGGGAGAACCGCTCCTGCGTGCGCACCCACGTCTCCTCGGGGCCGTCATCAAAAGAGACGGTCAGCTCGATGCGCGCCCCCGCGGGGACCGATGCGCGCCATGAGGCCTCTCTCTCGGACGGTTCGAGGTCGCGAACGACGAGCGCTTCCTGGCCCAGGCCGAGCAGGACGGCCTCGAGCACGCTCGTCTTGCCACAACCGTTCGGGCCGGCGAGCACCGCGAGCGGAGACGGGCGACCCCGCGGGGTACGCAAATCCAGCTCAAGCATGTCGCCGATACGCCGGAATTTCTCGATGCGGATGCGATGAATCTTCGGTGCCAGCACGGGTCGCCTCCAGAGCAAAACTCTACCATGGAGCACCAGGATCACCGCGCGCTCGGACGCGGGCGCGAACAAGAAGGCCCTCGTTACAACGCTGACGAGACAAGCGCGCCGCGGGGAGGCTTTTGCTACCGTACGGCGCATGAGCGCTGCGCCTCCTTCGCTGAACCCTCTCCTCACGCTCGTCACCGTCTGCGAGGACGCGTTCTTCGGCGTCACCGCGAGCGGGCGGCTCGATCTGGAGGCGCTCCGAGCGCTCGCCGCGCGGCGGGCCGCCACGTACCGGGCCGCTGCGCTCGGAGCGCCCGGCCCTTCGCTCACCGATTGGGAGCCGTGGCTGCTCGCCCTCTGCGCGGCCTCCGCGCCGATCGCCCCGCCCCGCTGGATGCCGATGGCCGAGGTCATCCACGCCGGCCTCTCGCTCGAGCTCGGGGCGCGCGGCGTGCGCTCGCTCTTCACCAGCAAGCCCAGCGACAAAGACGTGATCCGCGTGCGGACGCAGGGCTCTTTCGTGGTGCGCGTGCTCGCGTCGGTGCTGGCGGTCGCGGGGCAGTGGAGCGCGGAGTCGCGGTTCCTCCGCAGCGCCCTGGTCGCGTCGCTCGGCCTCCCCGAGGACGACGAGCGCGTCCTCAACGCCGAGGGCCCCTTCCCCGCCGAGTCGCTCGAGCTCCAGGGCGGCTGCGACGCGAAGCTGGCGAAGGCCATCGTGCGCGGCGCCTTCTACGCCGCGATCAGCGACGGGATCGATCCGCGCGAAGAGAACGCCATCTTCATTATCGCCGGCAAGCTCGGCCTCGACTTCGACACGGTCAACGCCGCCCGCGCCGACGCCCGCTCGCAGATCGAGTCCTCGCGCGACTTCGGCGAGGCCTGCGTCGACGCCGTGCGCTTGATGCTCGAGGGCGACGCCGCGGAGAGCGAGCGCTTCGGCATCGCCACCGCGCGCCTCACGCTCCCGGCGGCCCAGCGCGGCGACGCGATCACCGCGATCAACGTCGGCGGCCCCGCCGTGCTCGGCAAGAAGCACCAGCTCGATCGCCGCGAGCGCGAGGCGGTGCTCGGCCTCGGCTGGATCGTCGCGCTGCACCGCAACCCCACGGTGACGCATCGGGCCACGCTCGCGGTGCTCCACACCCGCATCGCCGCTGATCTGGGCGGCGAGAGCGAAGCGCTGGAGCTTCGCATCGCCCTCGATCGCCTGATCGAGGTCGAGCTCAACGCGGCCCTCCACGCGGCGGCAGCGGGGACCTGACGCTCGCTGACGGCGCAGCGGGCGCGAGCTGCGCAGGCGACGCTGGAGGAGCGGCCTCGAGCGTGACGACCGAGATCGTCGGCGAAGGAGCCGGATCGGTCAGCGCGCGATCCGCCGAGGAGACCGGGCGCGCCCGCTCTGCCCCCCAGGACCCGGTACTCCACGCCGTGAGCCGACCCGACAGCGGCGGCAAGCCCGCGCACGTCGCGAGCTCTATCGCCAGCTCCCACGCCGTCTGGGACCGCTCCTGCCAATCAGGCTCACCGAGCTACCGGGGTGAAGCTGCCTTTTGCGCGGTGATCCAGGCCTCGATGCGGACATCGAGGACTGGTAACGTCAGCGCTCCACCGCTTAGCACCGCGTCGTGGAACCCGCGCAGATCGAAGCGCGGGCCCAGCGCCTCCTCGGCCTTCTTGCGCAGCCGTCGCAGCGCGAGCTGTCCAGTCTTGTAACCGAGCGCCTGTCCTGGCCAGTAGATGTACCGGTCAACCTCGTTCTCGATGTTGGTCCGCGCCAGCGCCGTGTGATCCATCATGAACGTGATCGCTTGAGCCCGCGTCCACCCCTCCGCGTGGATCCCGGTGTCGACCACCAGCCGTGACGCGCGCCACGCGTCGAAGCTCAGCATCCCCATCCGCTCGAGATCCCCGTGATAGAGGCCCATCTCATCGGCGAGCCGCTCGACGTAGAGCGCCCACCCCTCGACGAACGCCGTCGGCCCGAGGAAGCGACGGAACGCGGGGACGGCCGGCTGCTCCATCGCCAGCGCGATCTGGAGGTGATGCCCGGGGATCGACTCGTGGTACGCGAGCACCTCGGCCTCGAAGCGCGCGCGCTTCGTCGGGGTCGACACGTTGATCATGTACTCACCCGACTTGGACCCGTCGGGGTTGGGCTCGCGGTAATAAGCGATGGTGGTGAACGGCGCCTCGACCTCCGGGATGCGATGCACGACGCAGTCCGTCTTCGGGAGCACGCGGAAATACGCGGGGATCTTCGCCTTCGCCGCCGCGAGCGCGGCGTTGGCCTTGGCCTCGATCTCGTCCGCGGTGGTGAAGTAGAGCGCGGGATCCGAGCGCAGCTTCTGGAGGATCGTCGGCAGATCGCCCGCGCCCAGGAGCTTCTGGCCGAGCTGCACCATCTCGGCGTTGATCTTGGTGATCTCCTCGAGGCCAAGCTGATGGAGCTCGGCCGCTGTCGCCGGCAGCGTGGTGTGGACGCGGATCTGCGTCCGGTAGCACTCGGCCCCGCCGGGCACGAAGCGCACGCCGGCCTGCGCGTCCCCGCGCGCGTGGGGCATCAGCTGCTGCGTGAGCACGCCGCGGTAGCGCGCGAACGCCGGGCGGATCGCGCCTTCGATCGTGGCCTCGATCCCCCGCCGAAACGCGTCGCGCTCGGCCGCGGGCCATTCCGCGTGCGGCGCCTTCACCGGGCTCGCGAGATCCCACTCGGCCACCGGCGTCGCCAGCAGGCTGTCGACCATGGAGATCACCCGCCGGATCGACTCCGCGCTCGCAAAGCGCCCAGCAGCGGCCCCGCTCCGCAGGTTGGTGAGCGTGGTGTCGATCGATCCGGGGATCTGCCGGTAGCGCGCGAGCAGATTGGCTCCGTCCTTCGGCGTCTCGACTTTGTGGCTGTCCGCGAGCGTGCTCCACGCGGTCACCGGGTTGTCGGAGTAGGCGCCGATGCTCCAGGTCATGAACCCACAGACCTCGGAGGCGAGATCGGTGTCGAGCTGATCGGCGAGCAGCAAGAGCGTGGTCCGATCCGCCTCGCTCGCCGGGTGAAGCGCCTTGGCCTCGGCGAGGAACAGGCGCTCCTGCCGGAGCCGCGCCGCGTGGTGCTCTGCCGAGCCGTCGGCGATGCGATCGTCGAAGCGATGATCCCCGTACTTCGTCGCCCAGATCGGATCCTCCGCGAGCGACCAGCTCCAGTGGCGCGCCAGGAGATCGCGCAGGCCAGGATCGGTCACGCCCGCGGTGGCGTCGGCGAACCGCTTGTCAGGCAACGGCGCGGCCGCGTTCTCGGGCGCTCGATCGGGCATCTTTGCCTGATTTTGCCCGTGATCACAGGCGATGACGAGCGGAAGGAGAGCTGCGGCGAGGAGTCGGGCGGCGCGCACGGGCGGAGCTTAACCGAACCCGGCCGCGATCCAGCGTCCGCCGCGCTTGTGCTCGCCGGCTCGTCCTTGCGACACTCTGCCGCCATGAGCGATCAAACTTCACCCTTCGAGCATTCCTCTTCTTTCGAGGCGGGAGAGCTCACCGCGGCCGTGCGCCTCGGCCGCTTCGAATCGCACTACGAAGAGCTCTTCGCCGAGGTGATCGAGGACGGCGTGATCACCGCGGAGGAGCGCGCTCACCTCGACCGCACCGCGGAGAGCCTCGGGCTGGATCGCGATCGCCTTCACCGCTTGGAGCTCGCGCTCGAGGCCGCCTACGAGGCGCGCTACCGCGTCCGCATCCGCGAAGAGTCGGCCGCGGCGGATATGCGCAGCTCGCTCGCGCCGATCGAACCCTCGGATGATCCGCGCGTGCAGCTCTTTCAGAAGCGCATCGCCGATCTCGAGGCGCGCGTCGCCGAGCTGGAGATCGCGCTGGAAGAGGCCCGCGCCAACGTCGCTGTCGAGGTCGATCTCGAAGGCACGTCCCCCCTGATCACCCAGGCCGAGACGCTCGATGATCCGGAGGAGCTGCTCCGCCACCTGCGCCACGATCCGCGCGACCAGGGCGTGCTCCGCGCGCTCTACCGCGTCTTCGCGCGCATCGGCGACACGGATCGCCAGTGGTGCGCGGCGCAGGCCCTCACCTACCTCGGCGCCGCGAGCGAGGACGAGCGCGCCTTCTATCAACTCCACCGCGGCGAGGGCCTGATCAAGCCCCGCGCGTCGCTGGAGAAAGAGAGCTGGCGGCGCTTTCTCTTCCACCCGGAAGAAGAGCCGCTGATCGGCGAGATCTTCGCGGTGATCATCGGCCCGGTGCTCCTCGGCCGCCTCGCCGCGCTCCGCCGCGACAAGGCCCTTCCCCACCTCGATCCCGCCCGGAAGCAGGATCCGGCGACCTCGACCCTCCAGGCGGTGCGCTGCTTCTCGTGGGGCGCGGCGATCCTCGGGATGGCGACGCCGACGCTCTTCGCCGATCCGGAGTACGCCGGCGCGGCCGAGATCGTCCCCGGGGTCGTCCCCTCGACGCGGTTGGGCAAACAGGCACTCTCCGGCCGCACCCCCGCCGAGCTCTCGTTCCTCGCCGGGCGTCACCTCTCGTTCTACCGCGAAGACCACTTCATCCGCGCGCTCCTGCCGTCGATTCCTGATCTCGAGGACATCTTCCTGGCGGCGCTGAGCATCGGTAACCCGGGCCTCCCGCTCAGCGCGGCCGTCAAGGCGCGGGTGACGCCGATCGCCCAGGCGATCGCGCCGATCCTGGAGCCGCTCCAGGTCGACCGTCTGCGCGGGCATTTTCTCCGCTTCGTCGAGGAGGGCGGGCGCACCAACCTCCAGCGCTGGGCCAGCGCGGTGGACTGCACCGCGGCGCGAGCGGGCCTGTTGCTCTCCAACGATCTGGAGGCCTCACGCGCGATGATCGCGCTCGGCGACCCCGCGGGTGCGGAAGAGCGGATGGATGATCTGCTCGTCTTCGTGACGAGCGAGCGCTACGCGAAGCTGCGAAAGCAGCTCGGCGTGGCCGTGGGGGGGTGAAGCGCCTCCCCGCGGCTGCCGCCCCGGCAGGTCCCAGCGCTGCTTGAGCTGTTCTGCGGGTGTCTCCAGACCGACGCTCTCAGGGAAGCTTGGGCGAGCTCATCGGAGGAGTCGTGACAGCCGGTTCTGGGATCGGCTGACGCGTCACGACGAGATAGCGAATGGCAGGCTGCTCCTCGAGCTTTGGCGACAGCGGATTCTTTTCGTAGAAGACCGTACGGACCTCGAGCCCGCCCGCGGAGACGATCGAGAACGCTTGTCTGGAGCGGACCTCGAACCGATAGCCTCGCATATAGCTGGTAGGGCCACTCCCATCCCCCTGGAGCCCGACGAGCAGCTGCAAGGTGTGCTTGCCGGGCTTCAGGGGACCGAGAAAGACGGTAAACACTGGCGTACTGGCGAGGGGACCACGCGTCCCCGCTGGCTCAGCGCGGTCGATCAACGTTGAACCATCAAGCGCCATGAGGACGCGCGTCACGATGAAGTTCGCTGAATACGCGTTCTCGACGATGATGCTCGCGCACCCGGCGGTGATGGGATAGGCCTCGCCCGGGCGCGCCGCAACCATCGCCGCGACGCGCGCCTGCTCCAGGCACGCAGTCAGCTCCCACGAAGCTGGCCCGACCGCGGTGGGCGGTAGCGCAGCGGGCTCGGGAAGCGAAGTGACGGAGGGAGCGACCGGGCGCGGCGGCGCGGCGCAGGCCACGTGGGAGATCAAGAGTGCGCCGAACAGGCGCTGATCAAAGAGCATGCGGGGCGTATTGCTAACCCTGGCGCCTTCGCCATGTCAACGCTCTGATCGTGCGCGTCGGGCGAATCTTGTTCCGTCCATAATACCCCCTCACCTTGCGCGATCGAGCGCCTCGTCGCGAAGCGTGCTCTCTCGGGCCCGGTCCGGCGAGCTGCCTCCGACGCGCCGCGACGCAGCCGCTCGCAAAGTATGTGAGGGGAGGCCCGGCGCGAACCCGTCAGGGTTTTGACGCGTCTCCACGTTTAGCTACGCGGCGAGAGCGGGCGTCATGGCGAAGAGCAGGCCGCTTTCGGGCGAGCCGCGGGGAAGCATTGCGCGACTTATCCGCCCCTCACGAACGACCTGGTGAATCAATGTCCGTAGGCTCTATTTGGGTGGACTTGTCCGCGTAGAGAGCTGAAAGTTGGCCCGGCTCAACGTCTGCTTTCCCGGCGGTTGGTGCGTTCTCACGTCTCCAAGCAACCGCCTTAGCGAGATCCCCATGCTCTGGATCCTCTCGACGCTGCGTGGACTCCTTGGCGCTGTTCAACGAGGCGCCTCTCAAGCGCTCCTCCCGCTCCTTCTCTTCTTCGCCTCCGCGCTCAGCGGAGCGGCCTGTCGATGTGACGACGGGGATGCGCTCGGGGGTGAGGACGTCGCGCTGGACGATTCGGATGCTTCGCCGATCGCGGGGGCGATCCAGGGAGCGTTCGCGGTCTCCAGCACGGGGGAAGCGTCTTACCATATCCCTCTTATGGTTCCTCCGGGCGCGGCGGGGATGCAGCCTTCGCTGGGGGTCTCGTACAATAGTGCGGCGGGCGATGGGATGCTGGGGATGGGGTTTTCGCTCTCTGGCTTATCCGCCATGACTCGCTGCGCGCGCACGATGGCGCAGGACGGCGAGATCCGGAGCGTCCGGTATGACCAGAAGGACGCGCTCTGTCTCGACGGCGCGCGCCTTATCCAGGTGAGCAGCAGCAACGGAGTTGTCGAGTACCGAACGTTCCCGGATACGTTCGTCAACGTGCTGGCATCTCCGAGCAAGGTCCCAGAGAACCCCGCCGACACGTTCAAAGTGTTCAACCGCTCCGGCCTTATTCTGGAATATGGCGGGAAGCCGGACGCCCGCGTGATGGGGCGCAACGGGGTGATTCGATCCTGGTTGGTCCAGCGCGTGAGCGATCGAAGCGAGAACACGATCACTTACGAGTACCTGAATTTCACGACGGTCGACGCTCACACGAGAGAGGTTCTGCCTTACCGGATTCACTACACGGGAAGCAGGAGCGTCCTCCCGAGCCGGACCGTGGAGCTTACTTACGAGCTCAAAGCCGCCCAGGATCGCCGAACCCTCTTCGCAGGCGGCCTGGAGCTCACCAGCGCGTTCCAGCTCAAGACGATCACGATGGTCGGTCCCGAGGGCGCGCTCGTGCGCGAGTATCGGTTCGCGTACAAGCTCGGCGTCAGCACGCGGCGCACTGTGCTCCGGAACATCAAGGAATGCGCGGCGGACGGCACGTGCAAACCGCGGACGACGTTTGCTTGGTACGGGGAGAAGCCGGGGTTCGAGCGCATCAAGACGTCGGTCCAGGTCCCGCAGTCGCACCTGTCCGCGCCGATGATGCTGGACGTCACGGGGGACGGGCTCGACGATCTGGTGGTCCCCACGGTGCCCTGGAATGCGGCGGCTCATAGCGACATTGCCACGACGGACTGGACGATCACGCCCAACGTCGGGGGCTCGTTTTCCAAGGCGCCTGTGGTCGCCTACTCGGAAGATCATAACGACAGCAAGAATGATCCGGTTCAGCAGCAGCAGCCCGACCTGAAGGTCCAGCCCGATTACGGGACGCCGATCGATTACAACCAGGATGGCTTGACCGACGTTCTGGTTCATAACGTCCATGGAACGGCGTTTAACTTCGGGGCCACCTGGAACGTCTTGCTGGCCACCCCGCAGCACACGTTTCAGTTGCTCGATACCGGCGTTCCTCGCCCCAAGCACCTGGTCGACGCAGGGCTCCGGCTCAACAACCATGACGCCTCAGCGCACCTGGCCGACGTGAACGGGGATGGCATTGCCGATCTGATCCAGTGCGAGCGCGACGAGAGCTTCGGCGGGGGCGAGGCGTTTCTGTGGACGCTGCGCCTCTGGACGCCGGCGGGGCCTGGGTTCGAGGCGGCTTCGCACCCGATGACTGCGCTCCAGTATTTTCACTGCGCCTGGGAAATGCAGACGGTGGATCTCAACGCGGATGGGAAGGTTGATCTCGTTCTGCCCAACATCGCGCAGAACCAGAATATCCCGCTCTCCACGCGCTTCTCGCTGTCATATGATGAGAAGAGCGCGACCTGGGAGAGTCAATTCATCACGGTCACACTAGCTTCTGTTACACCAACTCAAGCGGCACTGCACCCCCGCCCGGGGTTTCAACCCCGGGCGGGGGTGCAGTACCGCCGCGGGCGCGGGTTCCTCGGCTTTCAGGCGAAGATCACTACCGACCTCGCGACAGGATCAGGGACGATCGAGCGCTATGGGGACGCGGTGGAAGTCGACGTGGGGAAGGTCAAGACCTATCCCGAGGCGGGCCAGCTTCAGGAGGAGATTCGATGGACGCCGAACCCGCGCCCGCAAGATGCCAAACGGATCGAACTGTCGTTCGCCACGTTCAAGCGCGAGCTTCGCGCGACCAACGGCGGCGCCACGTATTTCATGATGCCCACGGAGGTTACCCAGGCCCGGAAGCAAGGGAAGCTTGGCCAGCCTCTTCACCAGTGGCTTCAGCTCTCGGCGAAGGCCAGCTCGCTGAACGTGGGCGGATCGACGGTGAGCACCACCGACTATGACGATTATGGGAACGTCCTCGCGGCGGTGACGACGGCGGCCGAGGTGGACCTCACCACCACGATCTCGGACGTGAAGCTCGACAACGACCCCGCTACGTGGCTTATCGGCCAGCTCGCCCATCGAACCGAGTGCAGCACGGCGGCGAACCTCAAGCGATGCCGGACCGTTGCCCGCACGTATGACGACACCGGCCGGCTCTTGGACGAGACCGTCGACGCCGACGGTGACTTGACCATGCACCTCGCGCTCACCTACGGGCGTGATGCTTTTGGCAACATCACCAGCACCACCGCGGACGATAAGCTCGGGAACCACCGCACGACCTCGACCACGTACGAGCCCAGCGGCGTTTTCCCGAACCAGTACAGGAACGCGGTCGGCCATGAGGTCGTGCCCGTATTCGACGCCGGCCTGGGGGTCATGACGTCGTTGAGCGATGAGAACCAGCTCACGACGACGTGGAAGTACGATGGGTTCGGACGAAGGATCCGAGAGATAAGGCCCGATACGACCGAGACCGTGCGCACGCTGATCCGGAAGAAGGACGGTGGGGCGGATCAGAAGGAGTGGAACGTCAAGGTCGCGACTACGACCGAAGGCGGGGAAGACTCCGCGGTTCAATATGATAGCCTGGCGCGGCCGATCCGCTGGTGGACGCACGGCACCCAGACGGGGCACGACCCGCCGCCGCGGATGATGCAGGAGGTTGTCTTTGACGACCTGGGGGAGCATGTCGCCCGACGCTCAACGCCGGTGGACGAAGCGGTGCCGCCCGAGAGTCGGCATTACGACGACTTCGCTTATGATCCGACCGGCCGCGTCCTGACGCACACGACGCCGTGGAGCGCGATCACGTCGTACGAGTACGACGGGAAGGCCGTCCACGTCACGGACCCGTTCAAGAAGGTCACGACGACGGAGAGCGACGCGCTGGGGCGGCTGGTCACAGTCACCGATCCCGAGAGCGGGATCACCTCGTACTCTTATGGTCCGTTCGGGAACCTCTGGACGGTCACGGATCCAGGGATGGCCGTCACGACGACGTTTCGTGACGCCTACGGGCGTGTGCGGACCTCGATCGATCCGGACAAGGGCTCGACCAGCCTGAGCTACAACGGCTTTGGAGAGCTGGTCTCGTCCCTCGACGCGCAGGGCCGGACAGCGAAGCTCGTCTATGATCCGCTGGGGCGCAGGACGCGGCGCGAGGATAAGACGAGCATCACCAGCCCCGTGGAAGTCACCACCTGGACCTGGGACACGGCCTTGCTCGGCCTCACCGGCAAGCTCGCCAAGGGGGCGCTCACCGAGGTGGATAGCCCCGATGGGACGGCGAGCCTCTACACCTACGATTCGACAGGGCGCCTCGATACGACCGAGCGGAGTATCGGTGGTGAGCTGTTCGGCACCACGGCCACCTACGACAAGCTCGGGCGCGTCGCGACCATCGCCTACCCCGCTGCGGTGGGACTCTCGGCCTTCACGGTGAAGAACGAGTACGACGCGTACGGCCACCTGACCAAAGTCTGGGACCCCGCCAACAAGAGCAAGGGGAGCGTCTCGTACTGGCAGGTTGCGCACACCGACAGCGCCGATCGGATCACGGCGGAGTCGTTCGGCAACGGGTTTACCACCACGCGCACGTACTTCGACGACAAGGGCAGCCTCAAGAGTGTCCACACGGCCAAAGACGCTCAGACGCCGGTGCAAGACCTGGCGTATGAGTATGACGCCAAGCTGAACCTCCTCTCGCGCCACGACGCGCTCCAGGCGCAGAACACGACCGAGCTCTTCCAGTACGATGCGCTGGATCGCCTGACTTGTTCCTCGTTCTCCGGCGCGGCCATATGCCCGAAGGCGGACAGCTACACGTATGCTCCCGATGGGAACCTGCGGACGAAGCCTGGGATCTCCGGAACATATGCCTACGATCTGAATCACCCCCACGCCGTGCAGACCGCAGGCGCGGATAGCTTTACCTATGATCCGGTCGGCAACCAGATCACCCGCTCTGGGACGACGGTCACCTATACCGCGTTCGACATGCCCAAGGCGTTCACCCCTGCGCCGGGCCAAGGTGGTTTGCCGGTCACGCTCGACTACGACGGGGACCAGCGGCGCGTCCGTAAGACGGCCGGCGACGAGGTCACCGTGTATGCCGGCGGCCTCTACGAGCGCACGACGAACACCAAGACCGGCGCGGCAGAACACCGCTACTTCGTCCACGGCAGCGAGCGGGTGGTCGCGGTAGTGACGCGCTCCTCCGCTCCAGTGTCCGAGGAGAAGACGCGTTACTTGCACGTCGATAACCTCGGCTCGGTCGAGACGGTGACAGACCAGACCGGGAGTAAGTCCGCCGAGAAGCGGAGCTATGATGCCTTCGGCGCCCGGCGAAATCCAATCTGGGGAGCCGCCCCGGTCGCCTTCTCCTCCCTGACGACGCGCGGCTTCACCGGGCACGAGGACGACGAGGAGCTAGAGCGCCGAACGGGTTGAAATGCCCAGATTTCAACGCAAAGGCGCGGAGACGCAAAGGCGCAAAAAATCGGATTTCTTTTTTTGCGTCCCTGCGCCTCTGCGCCTTTGCGCCTTTGCGTTAAAATCCGGCTCTTTTCGGTCCATTTCAACCCGTTCGGTGCTCTAGGCCTCATCAATATGAAAGGCCGCCTGTACGATCCAAAGGTCGGAAGGTTCTTGACGACCGATCCCATCGTCTCCGATCCCGCCTTCGGGCAAAGCTGGAACCCCTATAGCTACGTACACAATAACCCGCTGGCCTTCACGGATCCGAGCGGCTTCCAGGATGCCCCGCCACCGTCGGTGTTTGTCTACATCGAAGGCCCCCTCACCGTGATGACGTACGGTCCGCCGACGCCGCAACAAGCCGCGGAAGCTCAGGAACGGGCCAACAACGAGGCCCTCAGGTCCTCCCCTGTGGACCTGAAGGCCACAGGCAACCAGGCGGCCTCGCCGCCACAGCCCACGGTCGAGGGACGCCCCCGGGCACGGCACCGCAGGCCTATGACTATGCGAACCCCGATAAGTCCGGGCCGAACGCCGGGTACGTGAGCTTTGATCCCGACCCGGGTGTTCGCCAACAGCAGGCCGACCAGCTCGATCAGAACCTCGTGAAGGGCGGACGAGGTCTGGGCGAGTTCGTGTGGGGTGGCTTGACGGGGAACAGCCGACTGGCGGCGGATGGACTCAGGCGCTACGCGGAGGCCACGGGAGTTGTCGAGCCTGGGACGGGCGACGCCGCAGCAGGCGGGGTCAGCGCGATGGGGGCGAAGACGGGGCCGAAACCGCGGGGCGAGGGGCCGCATAATCTTACTATTGCAAGGCGCATCCTGGAGCTGCTATTGGAAGGGCATGATCACCGTAACGGCGGCAAAAAGGCAGAAGAAGTGGTTAGAACTCCCAATGGTTCCAAGAGCTCTCGACGCCCGGACATCACGACGATAGACCCCGATGGCTCGATACATCATGAGAACGTAGGCCGCACGAAAACCAACGGGCAGCCGGTCAAGCGCGAAGTGGAAGCGCTTGATGATCTGGAAAAAGTGGACGGCAAGCGTCCGACATTTACCCCATACGACAGGTGATCATCATGGCAACGCGAACCCTTCAGTTCTTCATGACACCCCAAGAGTTTTCCGAGTTTGTCAGTGTGGACCTGGCTCCCCTGAATCTTGAATTGATTCAGGTGGAGGGCGACGGCTGGTCTGCGAACAACCCGCGACCCAGTCAAGCGCGCTTTCTGGCTCTACGTGGAGTAAAGCGGCCCATTACGAGCAGGTTTGACATACTCCACCCGGCTCGGGAGGGATGGTTAACCGTGAATTTTCCTTTCGCTGAAGGGGAAACGCTGTATCTGGCGGATATCGGTGCGAAAGACCAATGCCTCGATCTGGATACGAAGACCGTGACGACATATCCCGAGGTACTGCGGCTCTTTGGACGGGTAGCCCGAAGGCTCCGCAAAAAGCTCGAATTTTCGGTCGTAGGCTCTAGCCTGTCGACGCACAAGAGCGTTGTGTATAAGTCGATCGGCCACTCGGAGGGCGCTCGTGCCTGGCTGAGAAACTCAGGCGAATGGAAACAGCAAGGCAATAAAGATACCATATTTACTCTCCCGTGAGCAGCCGAGCCGGGCTCCGGCGGATTGTCAGCGCGTACGGCATCAACAAGATAGCTCGGATGGCACGGCGAGCTTGTCCACGTACCGCGCTCCAGATTCGGATCCAGATACAGAGCGCGCACGCGCACGCGCACGAAAGACGCGCACGAGGACGAAGGACGAAGGACGGAAGACGGGGGACGCGAGACGTCGGAGGGGTTCTCATCGCGACTGAGCGCCGCCCTGCGCGAGCCGTCCGAGCGGTGAACGCTTACCCCCGGGGACCATCGCCGAAGCCGTGGCAACGCTTCCCCCACCCTGGGCGACCCTCGCCACACCCCTGTCGCTCGTCGCCCGCTTGCGTAGCCCGTTGCCCCACGTGCGGCACCTGGCGCCAGACGCCCGGCACCTCGCGCCAGCCCTCTGACGCCCTGGGTCCCCCTCCGTGGACCTTCGCCCTACCTGTGTCAGCCGTCGCCGGACTTGAAAGAACGAATGCCCTTTTCTGTAGCCCCTTGCCCAGGTCGCGAAGAGGGGCGCCGGGGGTGCGGTATCGGGTGCCCGCGTCGGGGGAAGGAACGCCCGTCTCCGCCATCCGTCGCCAGACTCGCGTGGACGCTCGCCCCTGTCGTGGGAACGTTCGCCAGCCTCGCCCAGCCTCGCGTCAGCCGTGCGGCGGCCCTTGCCCTCCTCCGGGGAGAGCGTTCCAGCGTGCTCGCGAAGCGCTCCAGACCCTCGTCACGGATCGCCGGCCTTCCCGCGACCTCCCACGTCACTCTGGACCCCAAGGAAAAAGTTAACGAAGCGCCGTGAGCCATGATACGCATCCCTTCCGGAGGTACAGCATGCCCAAGAACGGTTTCCCGGACAGCGATCCCGAGCTCGATGATTTTCAGAGCCACTACATCGCCAAGGTTGCCCCCAAGCCCGAAGTCTACGGTCACACCCCGCAGGATGTCGCCCGGCTCCAGGCTGCTCAGGCAACCTGGGTCTCGGCGTATGCGAAGCACAAGAAAGCTCAGATCGAAGCCGTCGAGATGAGCCAGGAGAAGAACGTCGCCCGCGACAGCCTGTCGGCGGAGCTACGGACCTCGATTCGCAAGGTCAACGCGCTGCCCGACGTCAACAACGCCCTGCGCGCCGCGCTCGACATCCCGGCGCACGCCGAGGGGCGCTCGGCCGTCTCGGCCCCGACGACACGCCCCATCGGTCGTATCGTCGACAAGGGCGGACTTCGCCAGGAGCTGCACTGGGTCGACGAATCCACGCCGCACTCGCGCAAGAAGCCGGACGGCGTCCACGGGTGCCAGCTCTGGTTGAAGATCGGCGATGCCCCGCCGGTCGACGACACCGGCTGTCGACTCGCCTCGACCGACACCGCGACACCGTACCTCTACGAGCTCGAGCCGGAGGACGCGGGCAAGACCGCCTACTGGCTGATCCGCTGGGTGAGCACGCGCGGCGAGGTCGGGCCGTTCGGGGTGCTCCTGAGCTGGAAGATCAACGCCTGACACTCTGATTCGCAGGCGTCCTCATTCGGCGGTCTTCAAGGGGATTCGGCCGCGTCCGGCGCCCCGTCCGCGCCGGCGTCGGCGGCTCGCTCTACCCGCATCGTCACGTCCAGCATCACGGTCTGTCCGGCGGCGATCGTGATCGCCCGCTGCTCATCCGGCGCTTTGGGGTGCCGGAAGGTGATGAAATGCTTCCCCGGGATCACCAGGATCGGGCGCCCCATCGGTGTCACGTCCACCCGCTCTCCATCGAGGTAGACCTCGGCCCAGGGCTGCGCCACGACGCGCACCATCCCTCGATCGCGGCTCCCCACCGCGACGACGCCCGCGTCATCCATGGCCCCTGGGCCGGGCTCAGGCACCGTCTCGCTGTCGCGGAGCACCTGAATCGCCGCGCCGCCCAGGGTGATCAGCAAGAAGATCACGCCGAACAGGCGCGCGGCGCCCTGGAAATCCGGCCCCCGCGCCGCCATCACCGCCGCGGCGGTGGCCGAGGTCGCGGTGATCTCGTCGCCGAGCTTGGCCGCGAACAGAGCCCTTGAAACAAGCACCTGCGCCGACACGGTGGTCCGCGCCGCGAGCGCTGACTCGAGGGCTGTCGCCGCGGCCCGCGCGTCTTCAAAGCGATCTTCGGGCGCCCGCGAGAGGCACCTCGTCACGATCTTCTCCAGCGCCCTCGGCGTCCCCTCCGGCAGCGCGCCGGGCGAGCCGCTCCGGATCCGCTGCGCGACCGCCTTGCGATCCGGCCCGTCGAACGGCCGCGTCCCGGCCAGCATCTCGTGCAAAATCGCCCCGAGAGACCACACGTCCGACGCCGCGCCCGCGGTCTCGCCGAGGATCTGCTCGGGAGGCATGTAGTCGGGCCGCGCGAACGACTCTCCCCCTTCGAGCGGCTCGGGCATCGAAGGCAGCTTTGGCCTCGCCGCCTCGGGATCCTCCGGCGCGCTCGAGAGCACGTCCGCCGACGAGAAGTCGGTGAGCTTGATCCGACTCGCGCGGGTGATCACCACCCCGCTGGGCCGGAGCCCGCGGTGCACTACCCCTCGCTCGTGCGCGTGCCCCAGCCCCCGCGAGAGCGAGAGGGCGATCGCCACCGCCGCGTCGGGCGCGAGCGGACCGCTCTTGATCACCTCTTCCAGCGTCGGGCCGCGCGGATCCTCGGTCACCAGCCGCGCTGTGGTGTCGGTGCGCGTGAAATCGAAGAGCCGCACGATCGTCTCGTGCTCCAGCCGCGAGAGGATCGCCGCCTCCCGCGAGAGCTCGGCCGCGTAGGGCGACCACGCGGCCACCGTCGGCTTCAGCGTCTTGATCCGCACGGTGCGCCCGAGCCCCGGCTGGGCCGCTCGGTAGGTCACCGTGAAGGCCCGGGTCGCGATCGTCTCCTCGATTCGATAGGGCCCGATCGTGCGCGGACCTTCGTCGCTGCCCATCGTCCGGGCCGTCAGCCCTTCGTGTCCTGCGTTAAGAGCGAGACGCCGGTCATCGCCGCCGGCTGGGGGATCCCGAGGATCTCGAGCATCGTCGGCGCCACGTCACAGATGCGCCCGCCGCTCCGCACCTGGCGCTCTTCAGCGGCGTAGTTGACATAGTAGAGCGGAACCGGGTTGGTGGTGTGGGCGGTGAAGGGCTTGCCGTCCTCGTCCTTCATCTTCTCGCAGTTGCCGTGATCCGAGGTCACGATCAGGGCCCCTTTGCTCGCGCGCAAGGCCTCGTTGAGCTGCCCGATGGCGAGGTCGACGGCCTCCACCGCGGTGATCGTCGCCGCGAGATCGCCGGTGTGGCCGACCATGTCGGGGTTGGCGAAATTGACGAGGATGAAGTCGTATTTGCCGCTCTGGATCGCCTCGGTCACCGCCGCGGCGACGCCGGCCGCGCTCATCTCGGGCTTGAGATCATACGTGGCCACGTCCCGCGGCGAGGGGATGAGCTTGCGGTCCTCGAGCGCAAAAGGCTCCTCGCGGCCGCCGCTGAAGAAGTAGGTCACGTGGGCGTACTTCTCGGTCTCGGCGCAGCGGAGCTGGGTGAGCCCGAGGCCGCTCAGCACCTCACCAAAGGACTCGGTCACGTCGTCCTTGGGGAAGGCCACGCGGAGCTTCAGGCTCGCGTCGTACTCGGTCATCGTCGAGTAGCAGCCCTCCTGGAACGCGTAGACGGCCTTGCCGCGCTCGGTGAGCAGCGCCAGCGCCTCGGGCGGCAGGTTCTTGCGGGTGAGCATCGCCGAGAGCTCGCGCATGCGATCCGGTCGGAAATTGAAGCCGAAGCCGACCTCTTCGCCGAGCCACTCCCAGGCCGGATCGGCGGCGCTGAAGTCGGCCATGAAGTCGCCCTTGATGCCCTCGTACTCGCCGATGCGGACGGGCTCGACGAACTCGTCGGTCACCCCGTTGGCGTAGGAGCTCCGGAGCGCGTCGAACGCCGTCTCGGCGCGCGGCGCGTCCCCGCGGACGATCGCCGTGTACGCCTTGAAGACGCGGTCCCAGCGCTTGTCGCGATCCATCGCGTAGTAGCGGCCGGAGATCGTCCCGATCACGCCCTTCTTCTCGAGGTGGTTTTCGAGGAGCTGGATATAGCCGCTCGCGCTCTTCGGCGGGGTGTCGCGGCCGTCGAGGAAGGCGTGGACCACGACGGGGATCTCCTCGTACCAGGCGATGTCGATCAGCGCGAAGAGGTGCTTCATCGACGAGTGCACGCCGCCGTCGGACACCAGCCCGAAGAGGTGGAGCCGGCATTTGTGGTGCTTGCAGTAGAGGATGACGGTGTCGATCACCCGGTTCATCCGGAGCTTGTTCTCGGCGACGGCGACGTCGATCTTCGTCATGTCCATCAGCGCGATCCGCCCCGCGCCGAAGTTGAGGTGCCCGACCTCGCTGTTGCCCATCTGCCCCACGGGGAGGCCGACGTCGGGCCCGCTCGTCCCGATCAGCGTGTGCGGATGGGCGGCGAGCGCGGCGAGGTTCGGCATGCTCGAGAGGCGCACGGCGTTGCCCTCGCGCTCGGCGCTCTCACCGAAGCCATCGAGGATGGCGAGGACGAGGGGCCTGGGGCGCGGCGCGGCAGGGTCGGTCATGGCCGGGACCATACAACGAACGGCACGCGGGGGTCACTGATCCGGCGGCGCGGCCGGCTTGCTGACGTACTCGTCGCGCTTGGTTTTCCGGCCTTCCACGGCCTCGCGCGCCAGCACGTCGGCGCGCTCGTTGAGGACCACGCCGGAGTGGCCGGGCACGTAGGCGAGCTTCACGGCCGGGCGCGTCTTCAGCACCTGGCGGAGCTGCGCGACGAGCTCGACGTTGGCCTTGGCCTTCCAGCCCTTTTGCAGCACGCCGATCGAGTACTGGCTGTCGGTGTAGATCATCGCCGGCCGGCCTGCGGGGATCTCGCCGAGGGCGCGCAGCACCGCGGTGAGCTCGGCGATGTTGTTGGTGTGGAGGCCGAGGTACTCGCTCAGCTCGATGCGGCGCTCTGTTTCGACAGAGATGTCGAGGACGACGACGCCGAGCCCGGCCGGGCCGGGGTTGCCCGAGCACGCGCCGTCGCAGTAGACGATGATCGCGCCGTCGGGCGCCGGAGGCGGCCCCGCGGCGATGGCCTGCGCCTTGGTGATCCGACCGCCCGCGCGGCCGGGCGCGGGCGCGGCGGAGGCGGCCGGCGCGGCGCTCTTCTCGGCCTTCTCGACGGCCGTGGCCTCACCGCAGGTCGCGTCCGGGAGCGGCGTCGCGTCGACGATCGTCAGGTTCGCGGCGCGCGCCTCGTAGCGGCGCCCGTCATGGGGCTTGTAACGGATTTCCACGCGGCCGTTGTCGGCCACGAGCGCGCCGGCCGCGTCGGCGCGGGCGTAGATCTTCTGTTCGCGGAGGAGCGCTCGAACCCAGGGCATCGCGGCGACCTTGCCACGGATGCGGGCCGCGATGCCACGGGTTCAGCGCGCTACGGCTTCGGCTTGGCGAGCTCAGCCTTGATCGCGATCACGATCGGGCTGCTGTCGAAGCTGTCGTTGGGGTTCGACGGATCATCGCCCGGGTACACGGGCGAGTCCCAGTGGGCCACGAGCTTGCCGTCGCGACCGACGAGGTACTTGTGGAAATTCCACGATGGCGGGAGCGACAGCGAGGGGTTCGGGTTGGGCTGGGACTCGAGCCAATCGAACACCGGCTGCGCGCTCGGGGGGAGGACGTGGTCAATCGCGAACTGATCGAACGTGACCATGTATTTGCCCGTGCATGCGTCGATTTGACCGGGATCTCCTCCTTGCATCCCGAAGTCGTCGCTCAGGAACCCGAGCACGTGAAGACCTTGTGAACCGAACTTTTCCTCCAGGACCTGGAGGCCCGCATACTGCGGTGTGTAGCCTCATATAGCGGCGGTGTTGATGATCAGCATCACCTCGCCGCGGTACGGGCACATCGATGACAGGCCCGCGGATCCGTACATGTCCGCGGTGCGCTCGTAGAGGCTGCCCGGCGCCGCGACGGGGTCACAGATGAAATTGCCGCCGCCCACGCCGCCGCCGCTGGAGGCGCTCACCGCGACGGCCACGCTCGCCGTCGCCCCCGCGGCGCCTCCCATTCCACCGACGCCGCTCGCGGTTTGCGCGCCGCCGCCGCCGGTCGTCGCGCTCGCGGAGGCGCCGCCGCCCCCCGTCGTCGCGGGTGTCATCCCGCCGCAGGCCGCTGTCAGGGCCAGCGCTGCCATGCCCATATTCGTTCCGTTGAAACGTCCCATTCGTCCCGTCCTCTCGCTCGCCATGGTAGCGACGCGCAGCCCTACGCCGCAACGTGATGCGCGGATCGCGCCCAATGTAGCGTTCGGCGCCGACCCGTTGTAGACGCCGTGCCCGTGAGTGAACGGCGTTCTATCTTCGCAGCGGGCCTCTTCGACGGGCAAACCGTGGTGATTACCGGCGGCGGCAGCGGCATCGGCCTCGCCACCGCGCGGGAGCTCGCCTACCTCGGCGCCAACGTCGCCATCGCGGGGCGCAAGATCGAGAAGATCGACGCCGGCCTCGCCGTCCTCCGCGGCGACGGCGTCCCCGAAGAGCGGCTCTTCGGCGGCACCTGCGACATCCGCGAGCCCGAGCAGGTCACGGCCTTCGTGAGCAGCGTCCTCGAGCGCTTCGGACGCATCGACGTGCTCGTCAACAACGCCGGCGGCCAGTTCCCGAGCCCGGCGGAGATGCTCTCGCCCCGCGGCTGGGAGGCGGTGATCCGCAACAACCTCAACGGCACGTTCTTCATGACCCGCGAGGTGGCGACGCGGGCGATGATCCCGAGCAAGCGCGGCCGCATCGTCAACGTCACCGCCAGCGTCGCCCGCGGCTTCCCCGGGATGAGCCACACCGGCGCCGCGCGGGCCGGCGTGGAGAACCTCACTCGATCGCTGGCGATCGAGTGGGCGCAGCACAACCTCCGCGTCAACGCCGTCGCCCCGGGCAACAACATCAAGACCAGCGGCACCGCCCAGTACGGCGACGAGCTGCTCGAGCTCGCGCGCAAGGCGACGCCGATCAAGCGCCTCGGGACGCCCGAGGAGGTCGCGCGGATGATCGTCTTCGTCGCCAGCGCAGCGAACGATTTCATCACCGGCCAGGTGTTCGGTATCGACGGGGGGATGCCGCTCTGGGGGGATATCTGGCCCATCCCTGATCCGCAGTCGCCGGCGTGAGCGCGGACGAGATCGATCCCCCGCACGAGGGCGGCGCGCGCATCGAGCCGATCGAGCCGGAGGCTGCGCGCATCGAGCCGATCGAGCCGGAGACCGCGCCGTTCGCGCTGATCACGCCCATGGCACTGGAGGCCCCGCCCTCGGATCCAGTCTTCGCGCAGCCGAACGCGCCGCCGGAGTCGACGCCGCCTCCGCCGCAGCACGTGCCGTTTCAGGCCTTCCTCCCGCTCCCGCTGCGGCCGCGCTTGCACGAGCGCGTCATCGCGTTCGCCACCGATCATTTTCTCCGGCGCGATCCCACCTTCTGGTCGCTCCTCGCGCCGCTCCTCGTCGTCTCGCTCATCCTCTTCAGCCGCTGGCCGGGGACGAACTACATCTTCGATGAGCAGGAGGCGCTGCTCGCCAACCCCTACGTCAACGCGACGGGCGGGCTCCGCTTCATCGACGCGATCCACCGTGATTTCTGGGGGCTCCCTGCCGATCGCAGCGTCGGCTCTTACCGCCCCATCCCCGACTTTCTCTGGCGGCTGCTCTGGCACGTTTCGAAGCAGCCGTTCTTTCACCACATCTACAACGTCTTCTTTCACGCCATCAACGGCACCATCCTCGGGCTTACCACCTTCTCGTGGACGAAGCGCCGCGGCACCGCCGTGCTCGCGGGCTTCCTCTTCGTCGCCTGCGCGGTGCTCACCGAGGCGGTGAGCGGCATCGTCGGGATCGCCGACGTGCTCGGCGGCATGGGCGCGCTGCTCGCGCTCGCCGCCCTCTCGATGCCCGCGTGGGCCATGCCGTTCAGCGTCTTCACGGCGATCGTCTTCGGCCTCTTTTGCAAGGAGAGCGCGCTCGTCTGCGTGCCCCTCGTCCCCTTCGCCGCGCTCCTCGTCGCGCCGCTCACGCACCCGGGGCGCCCGGCGCGGGTGCTGCGCACGGTGCTCGCCGCCGTCGCCGCCGCGGGCGCGTTCTACCTCTACGTCGAGCTCCGCAAGCGCTGGTTCCTCTCGCCGCTCCCCGGCGAGCTCACCGATCCGCCGCCGATCGAGGCCGGCAAGCTCAAGCGCTTCGCCTACGATTTCCTGGTCTGGTTCCACCAGGCGCCGCTGCCGAAGGATCCGCTCAACAACCCGCTCGCCGACGCCGACACGCCGCATCGGATCGCCGGCGCCCTCCGCGTTTACTGGCGCGGCCTCGGGCAGATCGTCTTCCCGCAGACGCTGAGCGGCGACTATTCGTTCCCCCAAGAGCCGGTGCCGGATCGCCTGATTTTCCCGGAGAGCGTCGCCGGCGCGGCGATGATGGCGCTCCCTCCCGTCGCGGCGGTGGGCATGTGGTTCACGGCGCTGGTGCGCGAGCGCAGGGCCCGCAAAGAGCGCGTCGCCGCGTGGCAGCGGTCCGCGCAGAGCGCGGTGGAGAGCAGCGCGTACCCTCACGATCTCGGGCCTGATCCCCGCGGCGCGAGCGAGCCGGATCCCCGCCTCGAGATCGCGCCCACGCGCTGGTGGCAGCTCGCTGTCGGAATGGGGCTCTTCCTCGCCTCGGCGGCGCTGATCGCCACGGCGTGGCTGATTCACCGCGGCGTGCTCCCCTTCTCGCCGCGCATCCCGCTGGCGATCGTCGCCGCCCCGCTGGGCCTCCTCGGCCTCGGGCTCTTCGTGGAGAGCCTGAGCCGCCTCGTCCGACCCGACGCGCCGCGCCAGCCCGTCCCGCTCGCGCGCGCCGGCCTGATCGTCGCGGCCGTGGGCTTCGTCTGGGTCGTGGTCAGCTACTTCCCCCATTCCAACATCCCCGCGGTGTTGCCCACCGTCCGCGCCGAGCGCTTCTGGTACTTCCCGGCGATCGGCTCCTCGCTCGTCCTCGCGGTGTTCCTGAGCGGGCTCGACGCCTCGATGAAGCGGCGCGACCCCCGGGTGGTACCGTTCTTGATCGCCGTCTTCTTCCTCTTCCAGGGCGTGATGGCCTATCGCCACGCCACCAACTACCGCAGCGACGTCGACTTCTGGGAGGCCACCAAGAACGCTGTCCCCAACAGCGCCAAGGCTCACCTCAATTACTCGGTCATGAAGGGCGCCCGAGGCGATCTCGAGACCCGCTTCGCCGAGAGCAAGATCGCCCTCACGCTCGCGCCGAAGTGGCCAATGGCCCACATCTACACCGGCGACACCGTCTGTCGACTCCACCGCAGCGCCGAGGCCTGGCCGTACTACAAGGCCGGCTTCGACCTCGGCCCCAACGAGCTCAGCCTGATCGCCCTCGCCCTCCAGTGCCTGCACGACGAGAAAGAGCTGCTGACCCACGAGGACGAGCTGCGGGCGCTGGCCGCGGCGCACGAGGGCTCGTGGATTGCCTATCTGGCGATCGACACGCTCCAGAACCACGAGAAGAACAACGGGGTGGATCCGAAGTACCGGCCCCGCGGCTACAACGAAGGGCCAAAAGAGTAAGAGCGCTCTCGACGGTGGACGCCAGCTCACTGTAAAGTGGCGAGACAAGCTCGACCTCGACAGCGGGCAGTTCGCCCCGCTGGACGGCTTCCCGATCCTGGTGCTCCTCAAGAGCGACAGGATCGATTACGGGCAAACCCACAACAACGGGCGAGACCTCCGCTTCGTCGACGCCAATGGCACCGTGCTCCCCCACGAGATCGAGAGCTGGAACCAGAGCGGCATCTCGCTCGTCTGGGTCCGGGTGCCCACCATGAAGTGGAAGATCGTGGACGACTTCACCTCGATCACCATGTAGTACGGCAACGCCGCCGCCCCCGACACGGAGGACGCCCACGGGGTCTGGAGCGATGGGTATCGCGGCGTCTGGCACCTGGGCGAAGGCTCGGGCGACTTCGCTGATTCGTCGGGCAATACGGCGAAGAGCGCGAAGAACTACGGCTCGACCCAGCGAACGGACAGCATCCTCGGCAAGGGGCGGAGCTTCAAGGCCGCGAGCAAACAGTACATCGACACGCTCAACAGCGAAGATCTGACGAGTTTCACCGTCGAGGTCTGGGCACGCAGCAGCAAAGACCCTTGGGTGCAAATCTCAGTTTGCAGGGGAGTCCCGTCGGCGAAACACCCGGGAGTCCCCCCAATCGCCCGGGGGAACGAGGACGGGCAAGCTTCCGCGTGA
>Ga0209181_10002369_pt1 | contig 31051 bp, 21 predicted proteins | sample MAT05_FD_187208 | JGI IMG/M metagenome (GOLD analysis project Ga0209181, IMG submission 187208) | Freshwater microbial communities from Lake Fryxell liftoff mats and glacier meltwater in Antarctica - MAT-05 (SPAdes) (version 2) | ecosystem: Environmental > Aquatic > Freshwater > Ice > Liftoff... | reverse complement strand
CCGCTGGCAGTGCTCAGCTTGAAATCGTCGGTGGTAATGGAGGTGCGCTCCAGATCCAGGGTCATGGAACCCGTTGCTGTTGGCAGTTCCAAGGAAATGTATTCCGCTGAACGCGCCATGAATGTTGTGCCCGCGCCGCTGCGCATGCTCAGGACCGTGGCCTGCTTGAGTGCCCCGTTCCATCGCTTATCCAACGCGTCTGTGGCTGGCAGCCGATCGAACAGGCTGACCGGCTCGAACCTGGCCCCTGTGCTGCGGAGCAATTCGATGTGCTCGGCAACTTGTCCGCTTCGGGCGTGTGATGCACCAGCGAAAAGTAAAAGCAACGCGGCGAGAAGGATAGATCGCATGCTCTACGGGGTATTAAATCTTGAGCGGTGTACTTTGGGACGGCAAAGTAGGGAAACAGGAACATGACCACGAGGTGTTGATCGCTTGTATTTCAGCAATTCCTGTTGAACGGGGGTCCATGCCTGACCTTAGCACCAAGATCATCCGGTGCATCGCACGAAGCACTACCGCTTCCGATACAGCTGCCGCCATTGATGGCAGTGATGGTGACAAACGTGGCTGCGGCCCGAATCGGTTGTGGATTTGATCCCGGAACCTTATCGAATGGCAATGGGCCATGATGGTAACGGCCACGTTTCGAGACCGGCATGATGCCATGAGGGCACGTCCCGCGTATGGATCCCGCGGCCGGACCGCCGCCACTGATCGCCGTTGGAATGCTCTTCCAGGCGCAGGCTTGGGTATGCTTGGAGCCCAAGAATGCGACACTTCAGGTTTGACCACTTCGACGTTACAAGCGCAGGCAGGTGTGTTGAAAGAACTGCTGCAGTTGCCCGTGTTGACCGAGCACAGACCCAGCCCGCTGCTGAAAACGGAATTCGACCAATCCGCACCACCATGGTCAGCCACCGGATCTGCCTTGTCGCTGGTGACGCTGGTACGGATCAAGCTGAGTTGTTCGCGTAATTGCCATCCGTTTTCCGGGTTGACCGCCCGGGCATAGCTCAGATGAAGAAGCCGGGCCCATAGCCCGGCTTCCCCTTGGTCAAAAGGGTGAACAGTCAATGTCCGATCACCAGCCTATGCACCTTGGTATCCGCACCACGGCTGATGCGCAAGAGGTAAACACCTGCAGGTTGGCCACTGAGATAGAGCACAACGTTGCCCGTTGCCGTAGTACTGGGATGGTCGATCATACCAACGACGCGACCAGAGATGTCGTACAACTCCACGGTCGTCAAAAGATCCGAAGCAGGCAGGCTGATGGTCACTTGGTCATTCGCCGGGTTCGGGAAGATGAAACCGAGTTCATCCTCCACTTCGATATTGTCCTCCTCGGCAATTCCCTCCGGACTTCCTCCCTCCATCATGAAGGATGTGGAACCGATCTGGACAGAAAGGGTATAGCACAGGGTCGTATTGTATGTCCCCCCCACTGATGAAACACGCACGGTGTAACTGCTGGATACGTTGGTGGTGTTGTACACGATCAGTTCGTCCGCGGTGCCTGGAGCGTTGCTGCTGCCCACCATCGTCGACCCACGATATAAATTGATCTTGTAGTTGGCCGGCGATCCCGTGACCGATACACGGATATTGCTGGCCGACGCTGTATTCGCGAACTTGAACCAATCCTGATCGTATTGCGTGGTGAGGAGACCGGTAATGGATGTATTCACCGGTATGACGCGCGCACTGTTACGGGAGCCGTTGGGCTCGTACACATCCGAACACGTTGCGGGGCTCGTGGTGGTAAAGAATGCTGCACTGCTGTACGCCGAACTGCTTGAAGCACAATTCGTACGCACTTGGTACTGGTACGCCGTGGATGCAGCAAGGCCTGTCAACACATAGCTCGTTGCGGTGAGACCTGTCACAGTGGTCCATGTGCTCCCTGCGGTTGTCTTCCACTGCACCGTGTAGCTCGTCGCGCCGGATACAGGGCCCCACGAGAGCGATGCTGATGTGGTGGTGATGGAGCCTGACGCAAGACCGGAAGGAACACTACATGTAGAAGCGGCCGTGGTAGTGAAGGATACCACCGTGGCATACGCGGAACTACCATTAGAACATACCGTGGACACTTGGGATTGGTGGGCCGTGCCCGACGCCAGCCCGTTGAGCGCATAGCTCGTTGACGTGAGCCCGGCCACCGTGGTCCATGTGCTTCCTGCTGTTGTCTTCCACTGCAACGTGTAGCTCGTCGCGCCGGACACAGCACCCCATGAAAGCACAACCGATGTATTCGTGATGGGACCGGACGCAAGTCCTGCGGGCACGTTGCATGTCGCAGCAGGAGCAGCAGCAGTGGTGAACGAGACCGCAGTAGCATATCCGGAGCTTGCTCCACTGCACACGGTGAGCACTTGGAATTGGTAACTCGTACCGGCCGATAGTCCGTTGAGCACATAGCTCGTACCGGTGAGACCGGATACGGAGGTCCATGTGCTGCCGGACGACGCCTTCCACTGCAGGGTATAGCTGGCGGCCCCGGATGCACCGGTCCAAGCAAGCGAAGCGGAGGTGGTCGTGAGGCTTCCGGCAACAAGGTTCGTGGGCGCGCCGCATGTGGTCGTGGCGCAGTTCACGAGGCATGAAGCAGCGTTGATGCGACCTACGATAAGCGCAGCAGGCTGGGGACCGAACCCATTGTTGAACTTGATACCCGAGCTGGTCAGGTGGCAGTAGCTCATGATCGTACCACCAACAGTGGATGTTGGAATTGGACCTTGGGCGCAGGTGCCCTCCGTATATCCGGCCGCTGGACCACAACCGTCGATCGCGGTGTTGTTGCCGTTCCATGCGCAGGCATGCGTGTGGCTCGAACCAAGGTTGTGACCTTGCTCATGGGTCACTACCTCAACGCTCCAACTGTAGGTGGGCACATTGGAGAAGGTGCTGTTGATGTCGCTGTACGCCATGCGATAGCGCGACTGGCTGCTGCAGATGGTGTTCACGTAAGCCACGCCACCACCGCCGGTGTAGCCGAGCAAATGCGCGAGATCACCATTGAAGCTCGTACGCGTGGCACCGAACGTATCCAACTGTGTCCCTGTAGATGAAGAGGTGTAGGGACTCGCCACATCCCACACGTACACTTCGGAGAGCACAACGCTGATGCCATCGTTCGCATACAGAATGGCACTCTGGTTGAATAGTCCCGTTACGTAATTCGCCGCGTTCGCGACACTGCCCTTCCCTTGGAAGATGTCGTAATTCACTTCCCAGTAGTAACGAACACACTTCACTGTTCGATCGGTGATCTCACTGCCGTGCGCACCTTGGTCATCGGACATGTCTACATCCGCTGTGCTGCAAATAGCCCCGGATGTTCCGCGCATGTCCTGATCGCGATACAGGACGTGATCACCTTCGGTATCGTTCGCCAAGCGGCCGAGGACCCGCTGCCCTTCGGCATCGCTCATCAACCCCATCACTTCATCTGGGAAGATGCTGATCGCCGCCATGGATCCTGCTGCACCTCGGATCATTCCACGGTAGTGCAACCCTACGGCGACATCCGCCGCCTGGCCTGTGCTCGCTTGCGTCACTTGGAAATCATCGGTGGTGATGTCCACACGTTCGAGGTCGAGGGTCATTGTACCGACTTCCGTTGGCAAGGCCAAGCTGATGTGGTCTTTGCGCGATCCAAGCAACATGGCCGTGGCGGACCTGTCCAAGCGTACAACGACGGCTTGCGTCAGCTCCTCCTGCCACAATGCATCACTCGATGCCGAACGCGGCCTCTCAGTGAACAGCGGGATCTCCCGGAAATCCACACCCGTAACGCGCAGTGTGTTCATGTGCTCGGCCACGCGACCGTTATGTTGCCCGCTCTGGGCGCTCGCTCCCAAGACGAAAAGGCACAGGGAGAGCAGGCTGAATGGTCGTTTCATATCGGTTGCAGGTTGGTCGAAAATTCGCTTGGAGGTTCCGGTCCAAAGAAACCCTCAATACCAACCGTATGATGGATCTTTTCGGCCATTCCAACCGTGTTGCCCGACCAACGATCACTTCGACCGGACCAAATAAAAAGCCGACCGGAACACACAATTGCGTGTTGATGAAGCACTACCTCATTCAACGGAGATTTCGCAGTGCTGGTCGAATTCAGGAGCGCTGATCAAGCTATGTATCACGATCGGTCCCGCATTGCATAATGCGTATTGACCAAGGAGAGTTGCCACATCGAGGCCGTGCTGCTGGTTGCGTCCTTTGCGCGATCGAGATTCGTGGGCCCTTTCCATGAACGGACCCCAATCAAGGCGATGGCCACTGTCCACTTCAGCGCCTGCGATCAAAGCCACTTCCCCTCGTGCCGGCTGGTCCGTTCTATCAATACGTTCGTCCAACGGTTCTTCGCGCCCATTGTCATTCCGGTAACCCACCACGCGTTGCTGAGTATTCATAAGATGGGCAACACCACCACGGAGATCGAGCCGTGGCAACGGCCACCTGAGTATAGCGAGAGGAACGGGTACTTCCATCCGGACGGTGCGCATGGTGCGATCACCACGATCCAAGGTTCCATTCAACTGTGCAGAATGCCGCGTCCGCATATGCTCGCTGAGCGAATAACCGATGGTGCGCACATCGACCAGGAATTCTGCACGAAAACCGAAATCCCATCCACAATTCGGTTCTAAACCAGCCCCAAGGTAATGGCCCATGCCATCTACGGGACAGACGGTGTTCGGTCCATAGTCCAGTGCCTATCGGATCAGCGCAACGCATGTTATGATGCTACGACCTTTGCATGGCACAGCGCCTGCCCAGTCGCGTCCGTCGCGTCCGTGGAAGACCATATCAGAATGAACACGCAGCTCAAACGGACCATCGCTTGGTGATCCCAGAACGCACCTATCCGAAGACCGTTTCGCGAGCGCCGCGAAGTACTATCCTGCTACACGTTGAACAGGAAATGCATCACATCGCCATCCTTCACGATGTACTCCTTCCCTTCCACGCGCAACTTGCCTGCGGCGCGACAAGCAGCTTCGCTACCCAAGTTGATGAAGTCGTTGTAGGCCATCACCTCAGCACGGATGTAGCCTTTCTCGAAATCGCTATGGATCACACCGGCGGCTTTCGGGCCGGTATCGCCTTGGTGGATCGTCCAAGCTCGCACCTCTTGCACACCCGCAGTGAAGTAGGTCTGCAACTTCAGTAGATGATAGGCCGCATGGATCAACTTGTTCACGCCGGGCTCTTCCAAGCCGAGATCGGCAAGGAACATCGTGCGCTCATCGGGGGTGTCCAACCCAGCGATCTCCGCTTCGATGGCGGCGGTGACGAAGATGACCTCCGCGCTCTCGTCGGCGACAGCGGCCTTCACCTTCTCTACATAGGCGTTGCCCGTTATAGCGCTCTTCTCGTCCACGTTGCACACGTACATGACGGGCTTGGCGGTGAGCAGTTGGAATTCGGCCAGCAAAGCGGGATCATCGTTCGCGGTGATCACGGCGCGTGCACTGATCCCTTGCAAGAGTGCAACACGGATGCGGGACAACAGATCGAAGCGGCGCTTGGCCTCCTTCTCGCCGATCTGGGCCTGCTTCTCCATCTTTTTCATCCGTGCATCCACGGTCTCCAGATCCTTCAGTTGTAGCTCGATATCGATCACTTCCTTGTCACGCACAGGATCCACATTGCCGTCCACATGCACCACGTTGGGGTCGTCGAAGCACCGTAGCACGTGCAGGATCGCGTCACACTCGCGGATGTTGCCGAGGAACTGGTTCCCCAATCCTTCACCCTTACTTGCTCCTTTCACCAGACCGGCGATGTCCACGATCTCTACCGTCGTCGGCAGGATACGTTGTGGGTTCACCAGATCCGCAAGCTTGTTCAACCGGCTATCGGGCACGGTGATGGTACCCACGTTCGGCTCGATCGTGCAGAAAGGAAAATTCGCCGCCTGCGCCTTGGCATTGCTGAGGCAGTTGAACAAAGTGCTCTTGCCCACATTCGGCAAGCCGACGATACCGCATTTCAAACCCATGGTCGTAAAGCTATCCAGCTAGCTGCTGAAAAGCGGCCGCGAAGGTAGCGGCTTCCGCCTGTGCCAGTGGTACCGTAAAACCAAAGAGCGGATACCCGATGGCACCCGCTCCAAGACGAACCGGCCAAAACCAAATGACCCGGATAGGCCATAGACAAGGGAAGTACCGCGCAATGTTGCCTAGGCGGTGACGAAAAGTTCAGCGCACATCACTTTGTCGGAAGATCAACAGATGCTGCCAAGGCAACTCTTCCCAGCTGCAATCCAGCACGAGGCCATGGCTTTCCATTTCGCGCACGGCCTGTTTGCGCGTCATCCGGTGTATCCGTTTGATGGGCACCTGATCATCTTCCCCACGGAACTCCACGAGGTAGAGCAAGGCATCTGTTCTCATGGCGATCCGTACGGCTCGCATCATCTCTTTGGGATAGGCCAATTCGTGGTAGACATCCACCATCAACACCTTATCCACACTGTTGGCCCGCAGACCAGGGCTTTGTTCGGTGCCCAACACGGGGTCAACGTTTGCAAGACCCAGCGAAGTGGAACGCACGAACACACTATCCAACATGGCCCGTTGAATGTCCACGGCATATACCTTCCCATGTTTGGCCTTTGCAGCGATCAGTAGACTATGATGCCCTGTGCCACAACCAATATCGGCTACCGCATCGGTGGGTCGGATATCCATCTGGTCCATCAGCTTCTCCGGTCGCTCTTCCTGCTCTCGCTCTGGGCGGTCCAACCAATCGGCATGCACCGCGCTCATGGTAGAAGCGATCTCCCGTCCCATATAGAACTTGCCGATACCATCGCTAAAGCCTCCTGCACGCCCGATCGTGTCGTAGGTGTAGCTGGGCGCTCCGCGGTGGACTTGGGCTTCAGCACAACCATTCGCGAGAGCGGCGAGCATGAGCAGGGGTAGTGTGCGAAGGAACATCGACCGTGGAACGCTCAGAGAGTATGGTGTTGTTCGCTGGAATTGCCATTGCGCCTAGAAAATGGCGGCTCCCGGAACTCAGGCAGGTATTCAGTGCAAGGTGTGGCTCTTCTTCCAAGGCCGAAGTGGATATTCATCATCGTGTGGACCCATGCAAAGAAGAAACACCCGATCCCAAGACCCCAACATGCATAGGACCACCATTGTCATAAGAGCACTGCTTTAGGGAACGATCCGCCATTGCCCATCGCCAGCCTCTTTTCAAAAGTTCTACACACGTGCGGTCCGAGTCTTCGAGGTGCCGCTACTTTTGACGGGCATGCACGCCCCAACCACCGAAAATTCCGCTGCGGTAACAGCTGTTCCGCGAACAGCGGATATCGCCATCTTGCAACGCATCGCCAGTCAGGTGCGGCGCGATATCGTTCGGCAAGTGCATGGCGTGCAAAGTGGCCATCCCGGTGGCTCGCTCGGCTGTGCCGACTTTTTCACCGCCCTCTACTTCAACATCCTGCACCATTCTCCCACGCCGTGGGATATGGATGGACGCGACCAGGACCTCTTCTTCCTGAGCAACGGCCACATCAGCCCGGTCTTCTACAGCGTGCTGGCCCGTAGCGGATACTTCCCCGTAAGCGAACTGACCACGTTCCGGAAGATCAATAGTCGGTTGCAAGGTCACCCTACCACCCACGAAGGACTGCCCGGTGTGCGCATGGCGAGCGGATCCCTCGGCCAAGGCCTTAGCGTGGCGATAGGCGCGGCGCTGGCCAAGAAGATGAATGGTGATGCTCGCTTGGTCTATACCCTGCATGGTGATGGCGAACTGCAAGAAGGACAGATCTGGGAGGCTGCGATGTTCGCCGCGGGCAAAAGGGTGGATAACCTGATCAGCACGGTGGATTACAACGGCCGCCAGATCGATGGCGACGTGGACGATGTGCTTCCCTTGGGCGATCTAAAAGGAAAGTGGATCGCTTTCGGCTGGGACGTGCTAGAGACCAACGGTAACGACATGGCCGCCTTGCTGAAGACCATGGCCGAGGCGAAGACCCGCACAGGCAAAGGCAAACCGGTGATGATCCTGATGCGCACCGAAATGGGCCAGGGCGTGGACTTTATGATGCACAGCCACGAGTGGCACGGTATATCGCCCAACGACCAGCAGCTCGCTGTAGCGTTGGGCCAACTGGAGGAGACCCTCGGCGATTATTGAGCGCATGAAGGCGATCGGCACGCTTTTCACCGTTCTACGGAGGAATTGCCACGCCATGCGTAGACCCTTCACCGACTTTTCACTGCTGCTCCGGCTCGGCGCTCTGTGCCTTTGTCCGGCTTCGACCCTTTCCGCGCAAGAAGCCGTCCCACAGCCACCGCTCACGCGTATGCTGTTCGTGATGGACGCGAGCAACAGCATGAACGCCTTCTGGGGTAACCAACCCAAGATCAACACGGCGCGTGAACTGCTCTTGAAGTCGTTGAAGGAACTGGAAGGCCAGCCCGATCTCGAACTCGCCTTGCGCCTTTACGGACATCAAACACCGATCCAACCCGGCAAGCAGGACTGCGACGACACCAAGTTGGAGGTCCCGTTCAGCGATAACAGTATTCCGGCGATGCGCTCCACGTTGCAGTCGGTACGGTGCCTGGGCACCACACCGATCGCGCGTTCTTTGGAGAGGTCGGCCGAGGATTTCCCACCGCTGCTCTTCAATAGCACGCGCAAGGTCCGGAACGTGGTCATCCTGATCACCGATGGCATCGAAGCATGCGATGAGGATCCTTGTGCGGTGAGCCGTGCGCTGCGATCGAAAGGTATTGTGTTGAAGCCGTTCGTGATCGGTGTGGGACTCGATGAATCGCAGAAGTATTCGCTCCAATGCGTGGGCAACTACTTCGACGCAAGCACACCCGAACTTTTCGAGCATGTGCTGAAAGTGGTGGTGACACAGGCGTTGAACAGCACCACCGCCCAGATCAGCTTGATGACCGCCGACGGCAAGCCCACGGAGACGGATGTGCCAGTGACCTTGTACGATGAACGCACCGGCCAGATCCGCGACCATCTCATGCACACGATGAACGACCGTGGCATTCCGGACACCTTGCACATCGACCCGATCTATACCTACAAAGTGGTGGCCCATACCGTACCACCTTCCATACGTGAACATGTGGTGCTGAAGCCCGGCATCCACAACATCATTGCGGTGGACGCGGGAACGGGCACGCTGAATTTGAAGACCGGCAACGGTCCATCGGATGGCACAATGATCAACGCCATCGTTCGGCGCAGCGACGAAATGGCCACGCTGCACGTGCAGGAACTCGGCACTACGCAACGCTACCGCACCGGTGTATACGACCTCGAAGTATTGACCCTGCCCCGCCTGTTGATCCCCGATGTGCGCATCGAACAGGGGCGCACGACGGACATCGCGGTACCACGTTCCGGCGTGCTCAACATCCTTCCTTCAACACCGGGGCCGGGGGCGATCTTCGCCAAAAAGGATGAGCAACTGGAATGGGTCGCCGATCTGGACCCTACCGCCGCCCGCGCCCAGTTGCGGCTACTTCCCGGCTCTTACCAAGTGATCTACCGCAGTCGCAGCGCAAGCCGCACGGAACTGACCTTGAAAAAGGACGTCACCATTGAAAGCGGTCGCTCGGCCACCATCAACTTTTAGCCTTACCCTTCGCTGAGGCAAGCACCACAACACGATGAGCAACTATCCCGTACTCGACCAGAAGGACACTCGCAGCGGATTCGGCGCAGGGCTGCACGAACTCGGCAAGAAGAACCCCAACGTGGTAGCCCTTTGCGCCGACCTAACCGGATCGTTGAAGATGGACGCTTTCAAGAAGGACTTTCCTGATCGCTTCATCCAAGTGGGGATCGCCGAGGCGAACATGATGGGCATCGCCGCAGGTCTCACGATCGGCGGCAAGATCCCGTACACGGGCACCTTCGCCAACTTCAGCACGGGGCGGGTGTACGACCAGATCCGCCAGAGCATTGCGTATGCTGGCAAGAACGTGAAGATCTGCGCCAGCCATGCCGGCCTCACCCTCGGCGAGGACGGTGCGACCCACCAGATCCTGGAGGACATCGGCCTGATGCGCATGCTGCCTGGCATGACGGTGATCGTGCCCTGTGACTACAACCAGACGAAACAGGCCACCATCGCGATCGCCGATCATGACGGACCTGTGTACCTGCGTTTCGGTCGCCCGAAATGGCCCGTGTTCATCCCCGCCGATATGCCGTTCGAGATCGGTAAGGCACAACACCTGATCGAAGGAAACGACGTGAGCATTTTCGCCTGCGGTCATTTGGTTTGGCGTGCGTTGCAAGCAGCAGATGAGTTGGCTAAGCAAGGCGTGAAAGCAGAGGTGATCAACGTGCATACGATCAAACCTTTGGATATTGAGGCCGTCCTTACTTCCGTAGCGAAGACCAAATGTGCGGTGACCTGCGAGGAACACAACCGGCTTGGTGGCTTGGGCGATATGATCGCTCAGGTGCTTGCCACGCACGCCCCTGCCCCGCAGGAATACGTTGCGGTGAACGACAGCTTCGGCGAGAGCGGCACACCCGACCAACTCATGACCAAGTACGGCCTCGATACGCCGTACATCGTGGCGGCGGCAATGCGCGCCGTAGCGAGGAAGTAGAGCCTTACCGCTTGTTTCCCGGTATGCAGGTCGGCCACGAGGTAGCATGAGCGACCTTTCAGATACCGAACTGCTCACGCTCTTCCGCAAGGAGGACACCAAGCACTACGCCTTCAACCTGCTCGTGCGCCAGTATCAGCGGCGATTGTACACCTTCGTGCGCCGGATGGTGACCGATCATGACGAGGCCCAGGATGTGCTGCAGAACACGTTCATCAAGGCTTGGACGGGCCTGGATTCCTTCCGCGCCGATTCGCAACTCTACAGCTGGCTATACCGGATCGCACACAATGAGTGCCTGAACCATTTACGGAAAATGAAGCGCGGTCTCTTCGTGAACAACGATATCGTGATCGAACAGCTTTCCACCACGTTGGACAGCAGTGAACATTTCTCCGGTGACGAGATCCAGAAGAAGCTCCAAAAGGCTGTCATGCGCCTGCCTGATAAACAACGGGCGGTGTTCAACATGAAATACTTCGATGGCATGAAGTACGAGGCCATGAGCGGCGTCACCGGCACCAGCGTGGGCGCCCTGAAAAGCAGCTACCACATTGCCGTGAAAAAGATAGAAGGATGGCTCACCATCGATCAAACCAAATGAACGTCCCAGCGTCCTATCCCCAAGAGCGATGATCGACCCGAATAATAAGGATGAACTGAAGGATGCCCCGCTGCTGCGCGGTATTCCGGAGCATGATCCGTTCGTGGTCCCGAACGGTTTCTTCGACCGCTTCCCGCAGACGGTACAAGCGCGGATCGCTGCGCAACAACCGAAAGCCTGGAGTGACCGCATCGCCGCATTGCTCCGTCCGCGCGTTGTGGTCGGCGGTCTTGCTTTTCTTGCCGTTCTAGCGACCACATGGACGCTCTGGCCGTCGATAGCACCCGCAGGAACCGTTGCGCTGGGTGCGGCCGTGGAACCCGAGGAAGTATTGAGCACGGACCTGGATGATGAACTTCTCTTCGCTGCACTGGCAAGCGACCAACCCCTTCTGGATGCTGTGGATCTCGCGCTTAGCGACACCGAGTTGCAAGCATACTTGGAGAACGAGGAATTGCCCTTGGACCTTTTGATCGAAGAACTATGAAGTACCGCATGAACCGTTCCCTGCTGCTCGCCGCCATGGTTTTTACCAGCGCGCCTTTCCTTCACGCCCAAGAAGAAGGCCTACCACCGTTGTCCAATGAACGGATGAAGGAGGTCAAGGCTCAAAAGAGCGCCTACATCACCAGCAAGCTCGGTCTTACTCCGGACGAAGCCCAGAAGTTCTGGCCCATCTACAACGAGATGGACGAGAAACAGGATGCGATCCGAAAAGATATGCGCGAGCTCCACAAGGGCCAAAAGAAGGAAGGCGTAGAGATGACCGAAGCCGAAGCCGCACAACTGTTGGACAAAGGACTCGCCAGCCGCCAGAAGGAACTCGACCTGGAGAAGGCTTACGCCGAGAAATTCAAGACGTCCATCGGTGCTGTGAAGACCGTGCAGTTGAGACAGGCCGAGCGCGATTTCCACCGCGAAGTGCTGAAGAAATTCCGCGAGCGTATGGAAGACAAGCGCGGTGGTGGTGGACATGGGAATGGTGATGGCGACGAACCTCCCCGTCGTTAGTCCCGTGCGTGCGACCTTTGCAGCCGATGGAGGCACTGTACCGTTCGTTCCTGGATCATCTTGCACAAACGAGCCCGCATCCCTTGGCTTTGGACATCGTCCACGCCGAGGGATGTTTACTTACCGACCGGGCCGGTAAGCAGTATTTGGATCTTGTCGCCGGTCTGGCCGTGAATAACGTCGGCCATCGGCATCCAGCGGTCATTGCCGCGATCAAAGAACAATGCGATCACTACTTGCACGTGATCCCGTACGGGGAGTTCATTCAGGAACCACAGGTGCGCTTCGCTGAGCGGTTGACCTCCATCCTACCCTCAGGATTGGACAACGTCTACTTCGTGAACAGCGGAACCGAGGCTATCGAAGCTGCGTTGAAACTTGCCAAACGCATCACCGGACGTACCGGACTTGTCGCCTGCCACAAAAGCTACCACGGTAGCACACATGGCTCGCTGAGCATCACCGGAAACGAAACGAAGAAGTACCGCTACCGCCCCCTATTGCCTGATGTGCAGTTCATGACATTCGGGGCATTAGCGGACCTAGAGTTGATCACGGAAGCAACGGCCGCGGTCGTTGTGGAACCGGTCCAAGGTGATGCGGGCGTTCGGGTGCCGGATCCCGTATGGTTGAAGGCCCTCCGCGAACGCTGCTCCACGACCGGGGCCATGCTCGTGTTCGATGAGGTGCAGACCGGCTTCGGTCGAACCGGGCGGACCTTCGCCTTTGAGCGGTCAGGGGTCATCCCTGATATCCTTGTTCTGGGAAAAGCACTTGGTGGTGGCCTGCCAATGGGCGCTTTCGTGGCTTCGCGGGAGCGCATGCACCTGCTCACCCACGACCCGGTCCTTGGCCACATCACAACGTTCGGTGGGCATCCGTTACCCTGCGTGGCCGGACGTGCGGCCTTGGAGGTCCTGTTGAAGGATGACTTATCCGGCAACGCGGAGCGGATGGGGTCCTTGTTCAAGGAACTGCTCGTTCACCGTACCATACAAGAGGTCCGTGGCGAGGGGCTGATGCTGGCCGTGGACCTCGGCGACGCCAACCGTGTGCAGCGAGTGGTACATGCCTGCTTGAAGAATGGCGTTCTCGGCTTTTGGTTCTTGTCCTGCCCCACAGCGTTCCGCATTGCCCCACCCCTCACCATTTCAGAAGCCCAGACCCGGGCCGCTTGCGAGGTCATCCTGGCTGCTATCCTCGGCACCGAAGGCCAACAATAACCACCAATTTCGATCGGTCCTCTACACCGCCGCCCAACCCATTCCGTCCTGCACACCGCCGCTAGCCCGCGCCTGACAGTTGGTCCGTTGGTGAACAACCGTTCCCGGTCCGGACACCCCCGATGCCCGGACCGTTCCTGCCCATGCGCCTTGTGGCGCTTGAACGGTCGACTTACAGTTGTACTTTAGGCCCGCTTTCAGAACTACAACCCCCTAAGCACCCGTGAACTTCATGAAACACGTGCTACTCGGCCTTAGCGCTTGCCTTTTACTCCAGACGGCTTCGGCCCAGCAATTCAAGTGCGGGACCGACCAGATGCGCGCCAAGCGCATCGCCGCTGATCCCACCTATCTGATACGCGAAGCCGAATACGAGGAGGAGATCCAACGGTTGATCCTCAATAATGCGGACCGGGGTGAGCGCGACGTGATCATCACGATTCCCATCGTGTTCCACATCCTTCATTTGGGAGGCGATGAGAACATCACGAACGAGCAGATCCTCAACGCTGTGGACCTGCTTAACGAGGATTACCGGGCATTGAACGCTGATGCCGATAACGTACACCCCGCCTTCTTGGACCTAGTGGGCGATGCCGAGATACAATTCGCACTTCCCACGTTGGACCCGAACGGCAACTGTACCAACGGTATCGATCGAATCTTTTCCACCGAGACCCTCGTGGGCGATGATGGGTCGAAGCTCAACGGCTGGCCCCGCGACAAATACTTGAACGTGTGGATAACCCTCTTCATCGGCGATGAGGGAACAGCTGGTTATGCCTATAAACCGACCAGCAGCACCGACCAGATCTTTCGTCTATTGGATGGTATCCTCATCCTTCAGGACTATATCGGCGAGATCGGTTCCGGTACGCCTTTCCGATCAACTGCACTAACGCACGAGATCGGCCACTATTTGAACCTCGACCACGTGTGGGGCAACAACAATGGTGTGGAGCCCGACGCACCTCAGGCCCCGACCGGCCATATGGTACCGGACTGCGGGGATGATCTGGTGGAGGACACTCCTGTGACCCGTGGTTGGAATATCTGCCCGGCGTATAATGACCCGGTATTCGATTGGGCTGATTGCGATAATATCCAGTTGAGCACGTTGGTCTATGATTTCGATGCGGTGACCACCACCTCGGGGACCAACGACCCTACCGTATTGGTGAACGCCACGGATACCGTTGCCGACGTTGCTCGCATTCGTACGCAAATGAGAGCCTTCTCCGCTACAGGCGTCTCGACAAATTCCACCGCTGCCGAGCGCTTTGCCTTCTCCGGTTGGGACCAAGGTCCGGTGGATGGGGAAGTGGATTTCGCCTTTCTGCCGGGATCGCTCAACGGAACGAAGTACTACTCCTTCCGCATGGACCCCAGCATCACGGACCTTCTGACCGTGGATTCGATCGGGTTCCGGGTGAAACGCAATGCTACTGGCATCCGCACCTTCGCCGTACGCTCCAGCGCGGACAACTTCGCAACGAACCTCCCCATCCGTTCCGGTGGCAACCCCAACATCTCCATCAAGCCGGGTAACATCGCCTTCTACAACACCGACGTCACCACGGAGGTGGCGACCATGGTCGTTGACCCGGGTGCCGTTGGATACCTCAATCTGATCGCTCCGATAACCTTCCGTCTCTATGCATGGAACGCGGAAGATGCGAATGGAACCGTCCGCGTCTGCAGCAATGGCATTCCTGTGGACCTGTTCGATAAGCTCGGCGGGGCACCTCAGGCAGGTGGTACGTGGTCCGGCCCAAGCACTACTGATGGGACCTTCGACCCTGCGACCATGTTGGCCGGTGATTACACCTATAGCCTACCCGCTGCTGGTGCATGTGCAGCGTATAGCGCAACCGTCACCGTATCGCTGATAGACCCACCAGCAACGCCGACGATCACCGGCGCTTCTGCCATTTGCGCTGGATCCGCTACGATCCTGACCAGCAGCAGCACGACCGGTAACCTTTGGACCCCCGGTGGCCAAACCACGGCTACCAGATCCGTTTCAACGGCGGGTACGTATTCGGTCTCGGTCTCTGCCGGGGGTTGCAGTGCAACGAGCGGTCCTTTTGTTGTGACATCCGTGCCGCAGGCCAATGCGGGGGGTAATGATGCCCTCACCGTATGCGAGGTAGGTGCGGCAGTTCCACTGTTCAACAGCCTTACGGGAACACCTCAAGAAGGTGGCTCATGGGATGTTGGTCCGAGCCTCGTCGTGGATGGCTTGTTCGACCCTGCCACCATGTTGGCCGGTGCGTATCAGTACGTGGTGCAAGGGAACGCTCCGTGTGCGAATGACACCTCCATCGTTACCGTTACCCTGTCCCCAACGGCCACGGCAGGTACCAACGGTACCCTCACGATCTGCAACAACGCTATCCCTGTCGACCTCTTCGACCGGTTGGGCGGTGCGCCGCAGTCCGGTGGCGTATGGACCGGCCCCAGCCCGACCACCGGATTGTTCGACCCTGTTACCATGTCCGCAGGCACCTATACATACAACGCTGATACAGTGGCTGCCTTGTGCGGTGAATCCACTGCAACGGTGATCGTTGTGGAGACCAGTGCTCCGGCGCAACCGACCATCACTGGTCCGACCACGCTTTGTGCGGGTGGCAGTATCACGCTCACGAGTAGCAGTGCCACAGCCTATGCCTGGAGTCCAGGTGGCCAAACGACCCAAGCCATTTCCGTAGGCGCAGCAGGCATTTACGCCGTGACCTCGACCGCCGGCGCATGTTCTTCGACCAGCGAACCTTTTGCCGTTGTAACAACGACGCGGTCCACAGCTGGCCGGAACGGAACTGTGACGGCTTGCCCCGATGGCGGTGCCTTCTCGTTGTTCCCCAGTCTTGAGGGAACGCCCGATGGCATTGGCACATGGTCGGGCCCGAGCGCAGTGACCGATGGGCTCTATGACCCCGCCACCATGGAACCCGGTGATTACGAGTGGTTGGTGTCGGGAACGGCTCCCTGCCCGAATGATTCTGCGATCGTGACTGTGACGGAAAGCAGCGTACTTAATGCGGTCTCCGGTACGTTCGAAGTGGACGATGTGCGTGTGTTCGGGACCTCCGGCCTGATAGAGAACGTGGAGAATTATATGGAGTACTCCTATTGCTCCAAAATGTACACGGTAGGTCAAGTGGCGCGCATGCGTGCTGCTGCAAACTCCTCCACCGGCGACCGCAGCAGCACATGGAGCGATGCGAACCTGCAAGCCGTTGGTGTAGCAGATGGCTTCCAAGCCCAATGCCCACCGACCGCTGATTTCTATGCGCGTACAGTTCTCACGTCGGTGGCTGCGAGCCAAGCTATCCCATACAGCCGCACCGTATGCACGGGGACCGATGTTGAGTTCATAGACAATTCCGGTGGCGCTATCCCTACAGGTTGGTCGTGGACCTTCCAGGATGGCGAACCGGCTACATCGACCGCCCGCAATCCTGTCGTAAGCTTCAACACACCGGGCTACAAGACCGTTACGCTAACGGTGAGCAATGGCGTAGGGAGCAACACAAAGACGGATAATTACGCGATCTTGATCGGTGGTGGAACGAACGATGTTACCGGTGCGTTCACCGAGGGCTTCGAGGACGACGACAACCTGTCCCCATGGATCGGTGTGAATTATGAGAACAATGGAACCCTGTTCCAACGCACCACTTCGGCCCACTACTCGGGTAACGCTTGTGCCGTGCTGAACAGCGGATACCGCAATGCGCTGGACCTGATCGACCAAGGGAATGAGGAGGACTACGACGACCTGATCTCCCCGACCATGGATCTGAGCGGGTTGCAGAGCGCGCAGCTGAGTTTTCGATATGCCTATTCCACGAGTGCCTCGACTTTGGGTCTGGTGACCGAGAACTTGATCGTGAGCTCCAGCGTTGATTGCGGCAAGACCTGGATCTTCCGTGATGAGCTCAGCGGAGAGGACCTGATCAACAATGGCAACAACCCACAATTGCCGCCACCGGCATGGGCGTTGAGCACGATCAACCTGCCCAACTCCGTTCGGGTCTCGAACGTTCGCTTCCGGTTCCGTTACGTCAGCAGCGTTTTCTCCAACAACCTCTACATCGATGACATCAACATCAGCGGTCCGGTCGGGATCGAGGACCTGACGTTGGCGAACTTCATGAGCCTGTACCCGAACCCCTCGAACGATCGGTTCTCCCTTGCTGTCTATGGCATGGACCGCTTTGATACCGAGGTGATCGTTCAGGACATCCGCGGCGCACAGATCTACCGGAGCATCCACCGTCCTGCTGGCCAAGCAGGCATGGAGTTCAGCGGAAGCCAATTGGGCTTGGCCCAAGGCGTGTACCTGATCCGTGCTTCCAATGAAGCGGGCAGCAGCACACAGAAGCTGATCATCAGCAAGTAGAACGAACGCCATTACATGGAAGCCCCCCGAACTCCGGGGGGCTTCTTCATTCTAGATCGGTCCGGTTCAGTACTGGCCTGTACCGAGCATGACCAAGGTGCAGCCTTCCACTACCTCTATCCCTTGTTCCGCGGCGCGCTCAGCAAATTCCGCGTGCTCCGTACCCGGGTTGAAAATGATGCGCTCCGGGGCCATGGCAAGGATCCGATCGTGCCACGCTTCCTGTACCATCGGGTTCAAGTACAGCGTGATGGTGTGGACATGCCCACCAACGGGGATCTCGTGCAAGATGGGCATATCGCCGATCATCCCGCTGCGAAGGCCGACCGGGACCACTTCATGGCCATGCGCCATCAACTTCATCGCCGCACGATGGGCATACCTCTCTGGGTTGGGACTTGCCCCGAGCACCAAGGTCCGTCGCTTCGCCACCGTACAAATATCGCCTTTCGCCAACAAGGGCTGTTGAAAGTGTTGCGGGACTTAACCTTCCCGACCCATACCCGCAACATGGCCGGGGCAGCTTTGCACGGCCAGCCGCGAACCATCCGGTGGACCGGACCATGAAACGCAACGTGGACATCCTCGTCCTTTCGGACCTGCACCTCGGAACATACGGCTGCCGAGCAAAGGAGCTTGTGGAATATCTCCGCAGCATCAAGCCTGCCATGGTGATCCTGAACGGCGACATCATCGACATCTGGCAATTCAAGAAATCCTACTTCCCCAGTAGCCACATGAAGGTACTTAAGCGCTTGCTGAAGCTCGCCTCGAAAGTGCCCGTCTACTATATAACCGGCAATCACGACGAGGCCCTTCGACGGTACAGCCCCGCCGACCTCGGCAAGCTGCACTTGTGCGATCGGCTTGAACTGACCGTGGATGGTGAGCGGTATTGGTTCTTTCACGGCGACATCTTCGATGCCAGCATGAAGCATGCGAAATGGTTGGCGAAGCTCGGCGGTGCCGGATACGACCTATTGATCCGGATCAACGCGTTGGTGAATTGGTTCCTGGTACGCACAGGCAGACCGCGCATGAGCTTCAGCAAACGCGTGAAGCAGAGCGTGAAACGCGCTGTAGCCTACATCGGCGATTTTGAGGAGACCGCAGCCACCTTCGCGATCCACGACGGGTTCGACCATGTGGTGTGTGGCCACATACACCAGCCGCAGATCCGTCACATCACCACCGATAAAGGGTCGGTACACTATATGAATTCCGGTGACTGGATCGAACACATGAGCGCGTTGGAACTCGTGGACGGGAAATGGAGCCTCTACATCCACGGCGAGAGCACACCTTCCCAAGTGTTGGCCCGAAGGGAAAAGGTATACATCACCGAGCCATCGCAGGCCGTGGTGTGACAGCACTTCAATCCATGCCTTTCCGAAGGTCCTCCACGGTATGCTCCGGCAGCTTCGTGAGGTCCAATACCATAAGGCCATCGAGCGCATCGTTGAACCGCGGATCGCGATTGAATCCGATGATGCGCGCATTCAGCAGGAGGTACTTCTTCAGTAGCACCGGCATCGCGGTCTCGTTCGGATCGATCTCGGCGATCAGCTTGTCCATCTTCTTCAGATCGGCCATGCTGGCTTGTACCAATGCTTCGCTGTCGCTCTTGTCGGGCTTGATCCGGAACCGATTGCGAGGCCGTACGGAACCGGCCATGGCGTGATCATAGTGGTGCTGTTGCACGAACTCCATGATCAACGCACGCGAGAAGCGGCTGTAACTTCCACTGATGCTGACGGGACCGATGAGGTACTGATGATCCGGGTTCGCAGTGAGGTGCAGGAGCAAGCCACGCCACAACATGAACAGCGGTAAGCGCTGCCGCTGGTACTCCGCGGCGACGAAGGAACGGCCCAGCTCGAAGCTCTTTCGAAGCACACGGTCCATCGGCCGGTCCATGCGGAAAAGCGTGTACGTGTAGAATCCGCGCTTTCCATAGCGCGACATGATGCGCTTGCCATCGCCGATGCGGTACGCGCCTGCGAGCTTCTGCTTTTCGCGGTCCCACAAGAACAAATGGTCGTAGTACAGGTCGAATTCGTCCAGATCGATGGACTTGTTCGTACCCTCGCCTGCTTCGCGGAACGTGACCTCCCGCACGCGACCGATCTCCCGCAACAAATTCGGTATGCGCGAACTCGGTGCCAGGTAAAGATCGAACTCACCTTGCGAGTTCAGCTTCAGGTCGGCCAACCCATCAACTTCCTGCTTCAATCGTTCCTTGGGAACAGCATCCACCACTTCCTTCGGGCGGCTCGGAAATCGCAGCGGACTGAAGAGTTCCCGTTTCACTTGCAGCCCGCTGCCGAGCGAGTATGTCTTCGCCCGTAGGTAACGGGTAAGCTGTTCCGTGGAGGAGAAGGCCGCGATGTCCTTCGAGGCGATAGGCTTACCGATGCGCATGCGTACCGAGCGACCGCGCATCCGCAGCATCTCATTCGGCAATGCCAATGTGCGTAAGTTGGGGTGTATCATGCCGAGCATTTGGAATACCAAGCTGTTCGCTCCATCGAACCAGACAGGCACCACCGGTGCGCCCACGTGCTGTGCCAACTTGATCACAGGCGTGCGCCAACGCGGATCGGCCACCGCCTTCAATTCGGTGCGCCAACTGCTCACTTCACCGGCAGGGAACACAGCCAGCGCCCCCCCTTCCTTCACGTGCTCCATTGCTTGGCGCATCCCTTGGAAACTGCTCAACGAGGTGAGTTGTTCGAAGGGATTCACGCCTATGAATCGCCCCCGCAATGGCTCCAGCTGTTGCAGCAGGAAGTTCGCCATCACCTTCAGGTCCGGGCGAACACGACCCAGCACATGCACCAAGGCAAGACCATCGATGGCACCGTACGGATGGTTGGAGACGAAGACCAATCCACCTTCTTTGGGAATGTGAGCAAGGTCGGCTTCACCGACCTCGACCTCCAGGTCCAAATTCTTGAACACCGCCGACACGAAATCCAGATCGCGCAGATCGTCGATGGCGTTGTAGAACCGCTCCAGCTTCTTCAAGCCGCTGACCTCTGTGAGCAGCGTTATCCGTGGATCACCCGGGCGCATGTGACTGGCCTTGGCCAGTTCGGCGGGTTGTACGAGCTTCTTCATTCGGTGGGCTTGGCGAATGTACCCAACCGCACCTTGTCCGGCCACGCTCCTATGGGACCGCTATACGGGTAGTATGCCGACGATGCGCTCGTTCATGAGCTCGCCACCCGGATACGGGCGCGTATAATCCAAGTTGATCCAGTGCCGACCATCGGCATCTGTATGGTGGTACAGCGGGTCATCACCCACGGCATCCGTGAACAGGACCTTGCGAATGAGGTAGCCCGCGCGCTCCAACTTGGCTTCATCCCCGATCAGCAGTTCGGGGTATACATGGCCCTCGGTGCGCACCAATCGCACCTCCCCTCCGATGGCCTTGATGCAGGCCGCCATCAGCAGGGCATGATCATCGCAATCACCGGCCATCAGCGTGAGGCTTTCCGCAGGTGTGGCGAAGTATTCCCCTCCCTTTACATCGGAGACGTATTTCCATCTCGTGTTTATCTCCTTGAAGATGGAGAGTGATTGCACCATGGTAAATTCATTGTTCCCGACGGACACTTCGCTGAAGTTGGCCGTGGCCATCCGGACCGCCTCGCGACGCACCGTGCCATCGGGATCGCTCACCAAAGCCTTCAACCTATCCGCATCGTGGAACGGTGCCAGTTTGCGCGCCGCCAAAGGTGTGTTCACGGCAGTTTCACGTAACGAGCTGAGCAGCGAGGCATAATCCCGATACATGTCCGTGAACCCATACCGACCCGACAATCCGGTGATTGTAAGGCCCACGAGACCGGCTATCATGAACACATAGACGACCATCTGGAACTTGCGCACCAGAACAATGAAGGCCGTCATGATGAGGCCGAAGGTCAAGAGGTGGTCAACCCGGATCCCATCGCCGAACGGCAGCACCATTTCCGGAACGAAGGGATATAGGATGATGAACAAGGGTAGTGTGAGGAGCAGGGCGACCAGATAGATGATCACCACATGGGCAAAGCGGTCGCCGGCGCGAACGATGTGCTCTTCTCGGGTCTGCGGTTCCGACATTGTTCCTTGATACGTCCTTCGCGCTTGTTGGTTCATAATACCGGAACGAACCAAGCAACTGGGCAAAGGTCGGTCCCCGAATAGAAGAACGGGATGGTTAACAGACTTTAACTCTGACGACCAATCACCCCTACACACCGTCGGAATTACGCCTTGTGCCGACAAACGAGAATTCGACATGGGTTGTTGAAAGAACTAGCACCCTCCTACTTGCCCCGCTGAAGTCGACGGATAGATTTGCCACCCGATGAACCGCTCCCTCTTGCTCACGACGTGCCTTCTCGGGGCCGTACTGCATGGGGTGCGCTCAGGTGCTCAGACCACGGATGCTCCGGGATACGGTGGTCCTGAGGGAATGGACATTTTCGAGGAACTGACGGAAAGCGAGACCGTTTCAGGGGTACCCACCAGCGCTTGGGACGTGAACGACTCCTTAACGTTCATTCCGGGATACGATATGTACTGTCACTGGAATACAGATGTTCTTTTCGACCGTGGTGCGTTGCGCTTCGCGCATGACACATTGCATCTGCAGTTGAGCTACGATGACTGCGATCACTCCATGCCCTGTAGCGGTGGACTTACCTCACCGTACGGCATGCGTAAGGGACGCATGCACTATGGCGTCGACCTGGACCTTGATACGGGTGACCCGGTCGTTTCAGCTTTCTCGGGTATGGTGCGCATCTCCAAATACAACAAGACCTTCGGCAATGTAGTGGTGGTGCGCCATTACAATGGATTGGAAACGGTGTATGCCCACTTGAGCAAGCGGTCGGTGGAGCCTGGCTACTTGATCGAGGCCGGTGATACACTAGGCCTTGGCGGGAATACCGGAAGAAGCTACGGCAGTCACTTGCATTTTGAGGTCCGTTTCATGGACCAACCGATCGACCCCTCGTTGGTGTTCGATATTTCACAAGGCCTACTGAAGGCGCATACGTTCGATGTACACAAGGGCATTTTCGCTACGATCGTGGCGGCCAAAGCGGATTCCAAGGCCAGTGCCACGATCGGCCGCAAGTTCCACGTGATCCACAAGGGTGATACGCTCTATGCTTTGTCCCGCCGTTATGGGGTGAAAGTGAGTGAGCTATGCCGCATCAACGGAATACGTGAACGGAGCACCTTGTCCTTAGGGCAGCGCTTGCGCTACAACTGACCAGTTCAGGCCCGCAACTTCCGTTGGCTCATGCCATCCACCAGATCTTGGGGATGGGTGGGCGAAAGCAGCAATGATTCCTTGCCTTTCAAGCGGATCAATACCAAGTCCTGTTTCGCACCCGGCAAGCGATCGATCAAAACCCTGCCAAGGCCCAGTGTAATGCTGGTGAAGCCGATGTCGACCGTGCAATAATGCATGAACCGCTCTGCATATTCCTTCTCTGAGACCTCCGCAGAGCGGTGGGCTTTGGACCACTCCTGGATGTAACCCCGTGCCGAACTCCGATCGATCAAGCTGGTATCGGTCACATCTTCCACTGCAATGATGCGCTTCTCCTTTCCGCGGAACAGGGAAAGTTCCTCACCCTCCAAGGTGTAGTGACATTCCTTCTTGGTATCGCGCCGTGCTGCAATCGCCAACCCGAGCAAAGCGAGTACCGCACCCACCACCAGCAACTGGAAACTACCGGAGAAGGCCCCCACGATGATGCCAGGGAAAAGCAGGAATGGCACAGTCCATACCATCAGCCGCGTGTTATGCCAGCTGCGAAGAGTGCGAAAGCGTTTGGAACCCATGCTTTAGACCATGATCTCCGGGGCGTGTACCGGCCACGAATAAGGAAGCGGCCCAAAAGCCGCTCCACTTGTACCGAAGGCGGGACTCGAACCCGCACAACCTTACGGTCACACGCCCCTGAAACGTGCGCGTCTACCAATTCCGCCACTTCGGTAGTGGTAAATTCTCTTCGCAGGGGGCGCAAATATAATGGATCATGGGGTCCCTCGACATGGATCGTTCCTCCTTGATGCCATTACCTTGTCACTGATGGGAACAAAGGACCTGATCGGATTCCGCAGCATGTACGACGGGCGGTCCGTGGACCTGTTGGAGCTGGTGCGGCAGGTGCTTTCACGAACCAACGAGGTGGAGGTCCTTGTGGGCAGTGACAGCCACAACCGTCCGAACCATACCGTGTATAGCACTGCGGTGGTGTTGCGCTATCACAAGAACGGCGCACAAGTGCTCTATACCCGCGAGCGGGCACCGAAGATCACCGACATGTGGACCCGCCTTTGGGGTGAGGTAGAGCGAAGCTTGGCCGTAGCATCGGCGTTGCGCAGTGCGGGTGGTATACCTGTGCGGCACATCGATATGGACCTCAACAGCGATGACCGGTTCGGATCGCACAAGCTGCATGCCGCAGCCGTGGGCTACATCCGCTCCCATGGCTACGAGCCACATACCAAACCCGAGCTCTTGATCGCCAGTTGGGCCGCCAACATCCTCTGCAACGGGACCGGCCGAAAGCACGAAACCCCCGCCGGCCGATAGGCTGACGGGGGAGTCGTGACTCTTCAGATTGACCTTTGAACTACTTGGACACCCTTTGTAACGCGGGGGTCGGAAGAAGGTTTCGAGCACGTTGGAAATTTCCTCTTCTCCCCCATCGCAAGGTGTATACCGATGACCGCGACCAAACGGAAAGGGCGACCCCTAGGCCGCCCTTTCCATGGAACAAGCGTTCTGATCAGTTCACGTCCGGCAGGAAGCTGTGCTTCTCTCCGTACATCAGCATCTGCTTCAGGAAATCCTCGGGGTACTCCATCTTCACGTCGATGATCTTTCCATCGGCATCCATGACAGGCACCATCTCGGGCTGGATGAAACCGGCGTAAGGAGCGGTCTTGATCTTCTCCGAACGCAGGAGCACTTGCTTGTGCAGTACAGGATCCACGCGCACGCCGTAGGTCTCCACCAAGGCTTTGCCTGCCGCATAATCGCCTTGGCTCTTGATGCGCTGTACTTCGCGCAGCAGATCACCGAACAGCGTGCGCAGCTTCTCATAATTGCGGATGTCATAATAGGTGTCGCCATCGCGGTCAACCTTCACGATAACGCTATCGGCCTTGCCTTTTTCGAAGGCCCATGCACTCACCCATTGGCGGTTGCGCATGTGCGCCTCTTCAATATTCTTGCCTTCTTTCAAGCGGCGCAATTGTACCATCAGGCCATTGCGGATGTAGGAATCGTATTCGGTCCTGCCCACTTCCAAGCTCGGCATCACACCAAGGTCCACGAGCTTCTGGTCCATCACGAAATACAGCGCTACCAGATCCGCACGGCCTTCTTCCAAGGTGCTTGCATAGCTCTTCAATGTGGCGTCCGTTTCGCCGATGCCCGGCTCTAGCTGGCCACTGGCATGCCCTACCACCTCATGGAGTGCGGTGTGCAGGGTGCCTGCCAAGGAACCATGGACCTTTGCGCGTTCGACCTCTTCGGCATCGTGGCAGAAGATCCCTAGCGAACTGCTGCCGCTGCTCTTTTCGTACGCGTCGCTGATGTTGCCCAAGCTCACGCTCTTGCTGCCGATGGAGTCGCGGATCCAGTTCGCGTTCGGCAAGTTCACGCCTACCGGTGTGCTGGGTGCCGCATCGCCTGCTTCGCCAACGGTGTTGATGAACCTGTAGGTGATGCCCACAACGTTCTTCTTCTTGTGCTGCGGCAACAGTGGAGAGTTGTCCTCGAACCATTGCGCGTTGTCCATGATCATGGACATATTCTTGGTTGCTACCGGATCGTTCACCTCGATGCAAGACTCGTAGCTACCTCGTTTTCCCAGCGGGTCGTTGTAGACCTCCACGAAACCGAGAATGAAGTCCACGCTGCTCTTGGTGTCGCGTACCCATGCCACGTTGAAATCGTCCCACGTTCGTAGATCTCCGGTGCGGTAGTACTTGATCAGTAGTTCGATGGCCGTGCGTTGCTCGGGGGACTCCGCCACGGTCGCTGCCTTTTCCAACCACTTCACGCTCTCTTCCAATGCTGCACCATAGAGGCCGCCCACCCTGTAGACGTTCTCCATCAACTTGCCATCCTTACCGCGTACGAGTTTGCTGTTGAGGCCATAACTCAACGGGGTAAGGTCGGTGGTGTCATCCAGCGCCGAATAGAACGCTTCCACTTCCTTCTCGTTGATATCATCGCCATAGAAGTTCACCGCGCTGGACAGCACCAGATCCTTGTCGGCATCCAAGCTCACCTTCTTCGCATCGATGGAAGGGTCGAAGATGGCGTCCATCGCCGCAGGCACCAAGGTGGCACCGCTCTCCTTCAGCAGCCTCTCGAAATAGGACTGCGCAAAGGCGGGGGTGTGCTTGTCGTTGCTGTAGTGATGGTGGATGCCGTTGCTATAGAACACCTGCTTGGCATAGGTCATGAAGTTGCCCCAATCGGCACCGCTGCGCTCGCCTTGGTAGTTCTTCAATATCGCCTCCAACGCGCGACGGACCTTCAGGTTATGCTTGTAGTTCTGGTCCCACATGATGTCACGACCGGCAAGGCCCGCCATGTTCAGGTAGTAGCATAGCTGCTTCTGTTGGATGGTCAACTGGTCCCAACCCGGAACTTGGTAACGCAACACCCGCACATCGGCGAATTGATCGATCTCCCACCGAAAACTGTCCGCCACTGCGGTGCTATCGGCAGCAGTGTCGTGGTCTCCGTCGGCGTTGCCACCGCAAGCAGTGATCAGGGAAGCCGCTAAAAGGGAAAAAAGGGATCTGCGCATGTGTTCCATCCCAAATTGCGGGAAAAGGTTTTGGATGAATGGCGAAGGTAACCGGGATAGCACACCGTTGATGGGCGCCCTTGGGCGGTCGTCTCCGCCAAGGGATCACCCGCAGCCCCGCCATCGATCCCGTTAGGAACACAACGCAAGAACCCCGGCTTTTCAGCCGGGGTTCTTGCCTACGGGAGGTGGTTGTCGCTTAGTGCGTCACAGGAACAGAGAAGGTGCGTACGTTGTTGCCGTTGCTGATACGCAGCAGGTAGATGCCCGTTGCTAGATCGGCATTGGAGAGCATGAGGCGGGCCGGTGCGGCTGCGAAGCGGTGCTGTTGCAACAGCTGGCCGTTCGTGCTGAGGATGCGGATCAGGACCGGATCACTATTGGTGAAGTTGTGGTCCACCACGAAGAAGTCACCACTTACCCAGGCATTGAGGGTGGCGCCTACGATGGTGGGCAGGCCGGTGGTGCTTTCCACTATCAGTTCCATCGTGGTGGTGGTGGTGCAGGTGCCGTCGTCCACGGTCAGCGTTACGGTGTAGGTGCCGGGTTCGCTGTAGGTGTGCTCAGGTTGGGCCGCGTCGCTGGTGCTGTCGTCACCGAAATCCCAGCTGTGCGTGATGCTGGCATCGGCGGCACTGTAGAAGGTGATGGCATCGTTCACCATCACGGTGCTGCTTTCCACAGAGATGCCCACTTCAGGCCCCTCTCCTGCACTCACCACGTATTCCTGCGGTGCCATATTGCAACCGTTGGCGTCGCTGATCTCCACCGTGTACGTACCGGCGAGCACCGTGAGGTCTTCGCTGGTGGCGTTGGTGTTCCACACGAAGGTGTAAGGTGATATACCGCCCAATACGGTCAGGTCGATGCTGCCATCTTCGCTGACCGGGCAGCTTGTTGGCTCGGCGATGGCCGTTGCTTCCATGGCGCTCGGCTCGTCGATGGTGAAGTTCGTGTGCAACGCACCGCAACCCACGTTGCTGGCCACTTGTACGGTGTATTCGCCAGCTACCAGAGCCATGATCGCACCTTCGGCTACGTTGTTCTGTTCCAGGACCACCACGTTGTCGGCGTCCGACCAGAGGACATCCGCAGTAGCACCGTCCAAATCTACCGTTGCGCTGCCGTCATCACGCCCGGCACAGGTTGCGTCCAGCGGATCAAGGGTCAATGGTGCGCTGGCGTGCAGCAGCAAGCGCGGTTGTGTCTCATCATCATCGGCGAGGGCGGTGAAGGTGTACGAAGCACCTTCCATAAGCGGTGTTATCACTCCGGTATTCAGGTCTTCCATGCGCAGGCAGCTGAGGCCCACGTTGGCAAGGCCGGTCACGGTGATGCTGTAGTTCCCGTTCACCGCTACGTTCACCAGCACTGGGATGGAGATGTTGGTGGTGTACGGTCCGTACGCGTTGATCGCGATCATGCTACCGTCATCGGCCATGGTGGCCACTTGTGGGGCCAAAGGGTGCGAGAACACGAACTTGGGCACATCCTCGTCGTTGGTCTCGGGGCTGCCTTGGCTGAAGACCACAAGGGTCTCATCGCTGTATTGGTTGATGGCGCTGTGGATGTTGAGGTGTACGATGTTGGCCACCAGCACCTCATCACCACCGAAGAAGCCACCGCCGTTGCCGGCGATCTTGGCAGCCTCGTCCACCGTTGTGGTAACATCGGATCCAGTAGCCTTCAGCCAGAAACCTTGGCTGCTCTGGATGGTGTTGGTACCACCGTTCGTTCCAATACCCAAGCCGGTATCATACGTGGCGTTGTTACCCGATGCGGGATCGTAGTAGGTCACATAGTCCGCTACGTCGGCCCCACGGTCAATGCTGCTGAAAAGTATCGGGCTGGGCAGCGGGTTGCTCACCATGTTCCAACCGTCGGTTATTGCCGCGCCGGTGTTGGTATAGGTCATCGGCAGTGTGATCGGCGAGTTGGCCACGTTGGGGTTGCCCGTCACGTCAACTGTGAAGGCCGACGTAGTGGTAAGGCCCGTGCCGCACCATGCCGCGAACCCTTGGCCGCTGGCCAACGATTGGATGCTGTTGGCAGCTCCCGTCAAGCCGTCCAGTACGGCCGATCCAGTATTGGTCTCATCGTACCAACGGATACTTGGCCACAGGATACCGCTGCCAGTGGGGTTATCGAAGGCGGGGAAGTGCGATCCAGGGAAGCCGGCCGTAGTGAAATCGTCTTTCCACTGGGTCACGGTCTGGCCGCTTACAGGGCTGCCCATGATGCGCCAGTTGGTGGCACCCGCAGGGATGTAACGCTGCATGACGAGATCACCCACATAACTGGCGGTAGCACCCACAGGGCCGAGGCGACCGGTGTAGGTGGCCGTGCTGGGCAGTACCAGTTGTGCCGTGCCGGCATCGAAGGCACCATCTTCCAGCAACAAGGTGTTGCGCACAATGGCCGATCCGGTCAGGGAGACGCCTGCGGCATTGTCCACGGTCAGGTCATAGAAGCTCGGGCTTCCGGTGGTGGTGAGCGTGTTGGCGCTGCTGCCCAGCAGTGCGAAGCCGCTGTTGTCCGCTGCGCTGAGCGTACCGTCGATGACCACATCTCCATGGGCGCCTACCGTGGTGGCACCATTGATGATCAGCGTTGCGCCGGCTTCCACCGTCAGATCACCCACGTTGATGTCGGACGTATTGGTGACCACGTCGCCACTTTGGACCACGATGTTGGTGATGGAAGAGAAGCTGGCGAAGTCCGCAACCCCGGCAGGCGTATCGCTCCAGACGGCATCGTTCACATCACCCGTTCCACGGCTGTAGTAAGCGCAGGGTCCGGAGACGATCTCGACCTCGTCCATGGAGATGGAGCATGGGCCGTTGCTGATGGACCAACGGAAGGTGTAGATGCCCACTGTGGTCATGCCGGTGATCTGGGTAGCAGGATCGGTGTCGTCCACGATGGTGGCCGTAACGGGACCGCTCACCTGTGTCCAAGCGCCGTTGCCGACCGCTGGGGAGTTCCCGTTCAGTGTCGCATCACCGATGGTGGAACAGATCGGTTGATCCGCACCGGCATCAGAAGTTGAGGGCGATCCAAAGACGTTCACCGTTATATCATCCGTGCTCGATGGGCAGCCCGTACCGTCGATGGTCCAACGGAACACGTAAGCGCCCACCAAGTTGAAGCCGCTGATGTCCGTGAGCTCATCGGAGGTATTGGCGATGGAAGCCGTGGCAGGTCCGCTGATCTGGCTCCAGGTGCCTGTGCCGACAAGGGCCGTATTGGCTGCCATGGTGGCGATGCCCGGCGATACGCAGATGTCCTGATCCATGCCTGCATCGGCCACGGTAGGGGCCGGTGCGACCGTGATGGTGACGTTGCTGCTGCTGGCCGTGCAAGGGCTGCTGGTGATCCTCCAACGGAATACGTAGCCGCCCGCGGTGGTAAGACCGGTTATGGATGTGCCCGGTGCATTCGCGCTGACAATAGTACCGGTAACGGGTCCGCTGATCTGGCTCCAAGTGCCAGTACCCACGGTCGGCGTATTGCCGTTCATGGTCACTGATCCGGAGGAAGCGCAGATGGTCTGAGGTGACCCGGCGTTCGCCGTAGTGGGTACGCCGACCACGGAGATCGTGACATCACTTGTGCTGGCTGTGCAGGGGTTGTTCGAGATGGTCCAGCGGAATACATAGTTACCAGCGGTCGTGAGCCCGTTGATCGTCGTGGTGGGGGAAGAGGCGGATACGATGCTGGCAGCGCTTGGGCCGCTTTGCTGTGACCAGGAACCGGCCCCCACACTTGCTGTGTTCGCGGCCATAACGGCCGTACCCACCGATGTGCAGATGGATTGGGGCGGGCCGGCATTGGCCGTTGTGGGCGGCGCGTTGGCAATGATGGAGACGTTGCTTGTGCTCGTCGCGCAGGAGCCATTGGTGATCGTCCAACGGAAGCCGTACGTACCGGCGGTGGTCATGCCGGTGATCGTGGTGTTGGGTGCGTTGCTCGCAATGGAAGCGCTGACCGGACCACTGATCTGGCTCCAGGCACCTGTGCCGATGCCGGGTGTGTTGGCGGCCATGGTGGCACTGCCAGCGGAGATGCAGATGGTCTGGTTGGAACCTGCGCTCGCCGAGCTGGGCAACGCGAAGGATGTGATGGTGACATCGCTGGTGCTCGCTGTGCAGGGGCTGTTGCTGATCGTCCACCGGAATACATAAGCACCGGCGGTGGTCATACCAGTGATGTTGCTCGTGGGCGAAGCAGGCGTGGTGATACCGGGGGTAACTGGACCACTGATAAAGCTCCAGGCACCCGTGCCAACACTAGGCGTATTGGCCGCCATGGTGGCCGTGCCGGAAGAAACG
>Ga0209181_10002368_pt1 | contig 31052 bp, 23 predicted proteins | sample MAT05_FD_187208 | JGI IMG/M metagenome (GOLD analysis project Ga0209181, IMG submission 187208) | Freshwater microbial communities from Lake Fryxell liftoff mats and glacier meltwater in Antarctica - MAT-05 (SPAdes) (version 2) | ecosystem: Environmental > Aquatic > Freshwater > Ice > Liftoff... | reverse complement strand
GTGCGGTTCGGGGTCACGCGGAAGCTTGCCCGTCCTCGTTCCCCCGGGCGATTGGGGGGACTCCCGGGTGTTTCGCTGACGGGACTCCCCTGCAAACTGAGATTTGCACCCAAGTCCAATCGAACCTTCGCGCGGGCTATACGGCGGTGTACGACGCGGATCTGCAAGGCTACTTCGACTCGATCCCGCATGACAAGCCGATGAAAGGACTCGAAACGCGGCTCGCCGACGGCTCGATGCTCCGACTCATTCGCCTGTTCTTGCAGGCGCCCGTCAAGGAAGGGAAGGGTCCGCCAAGGCGACCGGGAAGCGGCACCCCACAAGGTGGCGTGGTATCTCCGCTGCTCGCGAATTCCTTCCTTCACTGGTTCGACCGTTCCTTCTTCTCGAAGACTGGGCCGGCGAGCTGGGCGAACGCCCGACTGGTGAGGTATGCCGACGACTTCGTCGTGATGGCGAGGTTCATCGACCACCGCATCATCGGGTTCATCGAGGAGAAGATCGAGCGTCGACTCGGGTTGGTGATCAACCGTGAGAAGACGCGAGTCGTGCAGGTGTCTGACGAGGACGCCACTCTCGACTTTCTCGGCTACACGTTCCGCTTCAGCCGCAGCCACCGACCGGGTGGTGGGCCGCGGTACTGGCGAGTCGAGGCGTCGAGCAAGGCGCAGAAGCGAGCGCGGGATAAGCTGCGCGATCTGACCAGCACGCGGTTCTGCTGGATGCCCGTCCAGGATGTCGTGGATCGGACCAACGCGTTTCTACGCGGCTGGCTCGCCTACTTCTCCAAGGGCTATCCGGCGAAAGCGCGAAAGATCCTCGTTCGATTCGCTGAGGAGCGTTTGATCGGACATCTCCGACGACGCAGCCAACGCCCCTATCGGCCTCCCGAAGGGGTGAGCTTCTACCAGCACGTTCATGACCTCGGTCTGATCGCGGTGGTGGCGGCGCGTGGCTGACTGCGCATGCCGATGGCGACGTGTCCGGGAACGCCGGATGCGGGAAATCCGCACGTCCGGTGTGATGAGGGCGGGGGCCGGCGGAAACACCGGCCCTCGCTACTCTACCGGTCAATTCCGAGACGGTCTCTCACGCACGGCTTTCTACGCGCTCCTCCGCCGGCCGTAAAGGCATACGCGCAAAGGCGGTTCCCCCCCCCGGGAACGCTCACGGATAGAAGCGCTTGCCTGTCTTCGCCATCTCGACGAGGGCGGGCGCGGGCGTCCAGCGCTTGCCAAAGCGCTGCTCGTAGCTCTGGATCCGCTTCAACACCTCGGCCGGTCCGACCGCGTCGGTGTAGCGGAAGGGCCCGCCGCGGAAGGGCGGGAACCCGAGGCCGAAGACGGCGCCAATGTCGCCGTCACGCACGCTGCGGAGGATGCCTTCCCCGAAGCAGTGCAAGGCCTCGTTGACGAACTGGAGAGAGCAGCGCATCTGGATCTCTTCGCGGGCGATGGCCGGCTTTGTCTTCTCGTTCGGCACCTCGAGGCCGAGTAACGGATAGATGCTCTCGTCCACGCGCTTGCCGCGGCCTTTCTTCCGGTTCGCCTCGCCGTAAAGGTAGAACCCGCGCTGATTCTTTCGCCCTTTGCGATCGTCGCCGAGGAGCTTGGCCATGGTGGGCGGCGGCGCGAGCCGGTCGCCGAAGGCCTCGAGCATGATTGGCCCCACGTGCGCGGCGACGTCGATGCCGACCTCGTCGAGCAGGGCTATCGGGCCCACCGGCCAGCCCCACGAGGTCATGGCCTTGTCGATGAAGTCGATCGGCGCGCCCTCCATCAGGATGTAGCTGGCCTCGTTCATCAGCGGGCCGAGGATGCGGCTCGTGTAAAAGCCGTATCCATCGTTGACGACGATGACCGTCTTGCCCTGCTTCTTCCCGATCGCCACCGCCGTCGCCACCACCTCGGGCGCGGTCTGCTTGGTCTGGATCACCTCGAGCAGAGGCATCTTGTGGACAGGGCTGAAGTAGTGCATCCCAACCACGTTCTCGGGGTGCTTTGCCGCGGCGGCGATCTTGCCAATCGGGATCGAGGAGGTGTTGGAGGCGATGATCACCCCGGGTTTGCCCTCGGCCTCGACCTCGCGCACGACGGCGTGCTTGACGGCGAGATCCTCGAACACCGCCTCGATCACGAGGTCGGCGCTCTTCATGCCCGAGTAGTCGGTGGTCGCGGTGAGCAGCCCGAGCTTCTTGTCGCGCTCGATTCGCGTCAGCTTCTTCTTCTTGACATCTTCGTCGAGGAGGTCTGCCACGTACTTCACCCCGCGCGCGACCGAGGCGTCGTCGCGATCCTTGAGGCGGACGGGGAGGCCGGCGTTGAGCGTCACGTAGGCGATCCCGCCGCCCATCAGGCCGGCGCCGAGCATGGCGACCTTCTCGATCTTGCGCGCCTTGACGCTCGGATCGTCGACGCCGGAGTCCTTCTTCATCGCCGTGGTGGCGAAGAAGATCTCGATCAGCCGGTGCGCGACGCTCGAGACGACGAGCTCGGCGAAGGCGCGGGCCTCGACGTCCTTCGAGGCGGCGAACCCTTGATCGGCCCACACCTGGAGCACCTCGAGGATGCGCTCGGGCGCGGGGTAGTGGCCGCCCGTCTTCTTTTCGAGCTCTTCCTTGGCCTTCTTGAAGAGCAGCCGCCGGCCGAGCGGGTTGTCCTCGAGCGCGGCGCGAAGCCACGACTCTTGCAGGCTCGCGGCCTTCTTCGGCGCGCGGCGGCCGAACGGCGCGCCCTTCGCGGCGAGCTCGAGCGCGAACGCCGCGGCGACCTCGACCAGGATCGACGCGGGCACGACGTCGTCGACCACGCCGAGCGATTTCGCCTTCGCGGCGCGGAGATTCTTGCCGGTGAGGCCGTGGTCGAGCGCGACCTGGAGGCCGACCTTCTCGGCGAAGCGTTGCAGACCGTTCATCCCGGGGAGCAGGCCGAGCTGCACCTCGGGGAGCGCGAAGACCGTCTTGCGATCGTCGCTGGCGACGCGCCCGTGGCACGCGAGCGCGACCTCGAAGCCGCCGCCGAGCGCGGCGCCGTGCACCGCGGCGACCACCGGCTTGGGCGAGTCGACGATCTTGAGGATCGCGCGGTGACCGGTGCGCACCATCGCCTCGGCCTCGGCGGAGGTCGTCAGCGTTTGCAGCATCTCAATGTCGGCGCCGGCGATCCAGGTGTCCGCCTTGCCCGACACGAGGATCGCCGCCTTGATCTGCGGATCGCTCGCGACCTGACCGAAAATACGCTCGAAATCAGCCGCGAAATTCGCGTTGAGCGTGTTCACCGGCGCGCCAGGGACGTCGTACGTTACCACCGCGACGCCGTCGGATCGCACCGTAAGCGAGAGCGCCGAGGGCGCCGTACCGTTGCCAGCCTTCGTGCTCATACGGACTCCAGGACGACGGCGGCGCCGAGGCCACCCGCCGCGCAGACGGTGAGGAGCGCGTGCTTTCCGCCGCGCTTCTTCAGCTCGCGGAGGGTCGAGAGCACCATGCGCCCGCCCGTCGCCGCGAAGGGATGACCGATGGCGATCGAGCCGCCGTTGACGTTGAGCCGGGCCGGATCGATCTCGCCCACCGCCGCGGATCGCCCGAGCTTTTCGGCGGCGAACTGCTTCGACCCGAGCGCCTTCAAGTTGGCGGCGACCTGCGCGGCGAAGGCCTCGTGCATGTCGACGAGATCCATGTCAGCGAGCGTGAGCCCGGCGCGATCGAGCGCCTTCGGCGCCGCGAAGACCGGCGCCATCAAGAGCTGCCAGCCCGGATCAACCGCGGCGTAAGCCCAGGATTTGACGAAGCCTAGCGGCGCGACGCCGAGCGCGCGCGCCTTCGACTCGCGCATCACCAGGAGCGCGCTCGCTCCGTCGGTGAGCGGCGAGGCGTTGCCCGCGGTGATCGTCCCGTGCTGGCGATCGAACGCCGGCTTGAGCTTCGCGTACCCCTCGAGCGTGGAGTCGTCGCGCACGAGGTTGTCGCGGCTCACCGGGGCGTCATAGGGCGGCGGGATCACGTGCATCACCTCGGCGGCGTAGGTCCCGTCCTGCCAGGCGCGCGCGGCGTTGACGTGCGAGAGGTGGGCTATCCGGTCCTGCTCTTCGCGGCTGATGTTGTTGAGCTTGGCCATCTTCTCGGCGGCCTCGCCCATCTGCTCGCCGGTCGTGGGCTCGCGCGAGAAGCCGGGGATCGGAGGGATGAGATCCTTCGGCGAGAGCCTGGAGAAGGCTTTTAGTTTGAGCCCCAACGACTTCGCCTTCTGCGCTTCCATCAGCGCGCTCGCGAGCTTCTTGCCCAGGCCGAGCGGGACGTCGCTCATGCTGTCGGCGCCGCCCGCGATGGCCACGTCGTGCTGGCCGGCGAGGATCGCCTCCGCCGCCGAGGTCATCGCCTGGATCGATGTGGCGCAGGCGCGCGAGACGCTGTACGCGTCGATGTCCTTGGGTAGCCCCGATCGGAGCACGACCTCGCGCGCGAGGTTGAGCCAGTCGAGCGTCGGGACGACCTGGCCGTAGACGCAGAGCGTGACCTCTTTCGCGGGCAGCTCGCTCCGCTGCATCAGCTCTTTGACCACCGCCGTGGCGAGGTCGACGGTGCGCATCGCCTTCTGCGACGTCCCGGCCTTGGTGAACGGTGTGCGCAGGCCGGCGACGATGGCGACGCGATCGCGTCCGGATGTCTCATCCATGAGTTCTCCCTCCCCGTCGCAAAACAAGAGCGACAGGCGGACTCAGCTCTAAGGGCGATAACGCAACGTGTCAAGACAGGCGCGCCCGGGGTTGCGGCGGCTGGTGTGCGGCCGTAACTCCACGCGCATGTCCGGTGCGCTCGGGTTCTTCACGGTCTGCTTTCCTTCGCTGTTCTCGATCGTGGATCCGATCGCGTGCGTCCCGGTGTTCCTCGCGCTCGTCGGCGGCGAGCAGCGCACGTCGCAGCGGAAGATCGCCGTGCGCGCCTCGCTCACCGCGCTGATCGTGCTCCTGCTCTTCGCGGCGACGGGGACGGCGATCTTCCATTTCTTCGGGATCACCATCCCCGCGTTCAAGGTGGCGGGCGGCATCCTTCTCTTCACGATGGCGCTCGAGATGATGCGCGCGAAGACCTCGTCCGTGCGCAACACGCCGGAGGAGACGTCGGAGGCGCAGCACAAGGACGACGTGGCCATCGTCCCGATCGGCATCCCGCTGCTCTCCGGGCCCGGCGCGATCGCCACGGCGATGATGTGGTCCGCCCGCGCGCACAGCATGGGCGAGAAGGCCGCGCTCTACGCCTCGATCGTGCTGGTCGTCGGCATCGCGTTGGTGACGCTGATGTTCGCGTCGCGCGTGGTGCGCTTCTTCGGCAAAACGGGGATCAACGTCATCAGCCGGATCATGGGCCTGATCCTCGCGGCGACCGCGTCGCAGTTCGTGATCGACGGCGTGCTCGAGGCGATGCGCGCCGGCGCGTGATCAGCCCTTCGCGGCGGCGGACTTCGCGGCGAGCTTGCTCTTCTTCGGCGGCGGCGGGGGCGCGGCCTCCTCGACCTCGTCTTCCTCGTCTTCCTCGTCTTCCTCTTCGCCGAAGAGCGAGGGGCCGCCGTCGTCGCCGTGCTCGGCGAAGATCACGTCGGCGACCGTCACCAGCTCGTCCAGCTTGGCCGCGTCCGCCGGCCCGTAGAGGACCAGCGCCATCGCGCGACCTTGCACGTAGAGCCACGCATCCGGCAAATCCCGCAGCGCGTCGCGCACGGGGCGGGAGAGCCAGCTCCGGATCTTCTTGGCGCGCTCGGCGTCGGTGGGGATCGCGAGCTGCGCCTTGGCCCCCGCGGGCGGCGGAGCCGGCGGCGCCGTGTCGATGTCGACCTGGAAGAACCCCATGAAGTCCGGGTCCTTCTTGAACTCGAGCCCGGTGTTGGCGGCGCGCTCCCCTTCGATGATCTGAAGCGGGCGCACGACGAACGCCGGCGCGTCCGCTTCGAGCTTGCCGGAGACGGCCTGGAGATCGCTCCCCGTCATCGCGTTCGCGGCCATGACCGAGAGGTAGGCGATCTTGGGGACGAGCTCGTAGTGGCCGAGCGCGTCACCGGCGCCGGCCGCGTTGAGCACGCGCTGGAGCGGGCCCGGGAGCGCGCTGACCACCTTCGCGCCGGGGCCGACGTCGCCGACCTGCTTCGTGCTGCGGTAGCCGGCCGCCTCTTTCTTGACGACGCTCTTCGGCCCCATCGTGCGACGCCAGCGCTCAACCTCGTCTTCACGGCGACGATCGCGACGGCCCGTCGAGAGCCAGATCAACGCGACGAGAATCGGCCCGACGATCGACATCCACCACATGGCCGGCGGACGGTAGCAGGTTCGCCACAGCTTCCCTAGCAGGTCGACGCGGCCCACCCGTCGCGGTAAGCAGCGCGCCCCATAGAGGCGAGGCGGCCATGACGATCGGCATCAATCCAGGCGAAATCGCGGCGTTCATGAGCTCGCCATGGTCGTGAAAAAGCAGAAGCTTCGCCCCGAAGCCGTCGTCGAGATCACCACGCGCGGCGGCCCGTTCCGGGACACGTCGCCCGCGGTGCTGCGCCGCCGCGCCGAGAAGATGCTGCGTCACCTCGGCATGACGGGGGTGGAGCTCTCGATCGCGCTGGTGGGCGACGCCGAGATTCACGAGCTGAACCACACCTACCGGAAGATGGACAAGCCGACCGACGTGCTCGCCTTCCCCGTGGTGGAGCGCGTGCCCCCGCGCCCCGGCAAGGGCTCGCGCCCGACCCCCGAGACGATCGAAGGCCTCCTCGGGGACGTGATCCTCTCAATCGAGACCGGGCGCCGTCAGGCAAAACAGCACCGGCGCCCCCTGCTCGCCGAGCTGACGATGCTCCTCGCCCACGGGCTCTTGCACCTGATCGGCTACGACCACCGCACTGACGCGGAAGAGCGCGAAATGACTGCGAAGACCGGCGAGCTCACCGACGCCGCCACCCGTCGCGCCGGGGCAAGGCCGCCCTCGCTTTGATGGATTTGGCCCCTTCCTTGGGAGATCGCTGGGACAAAAAACGGCCCAGCAGGAGGATTTCTCTCTTGCGAGCCCCAAGGGCGCTTGTTAAGAGGTGCGCCCTCTCCAAACAAGGTGGGCAAAATGCCGGGTTCTACGAAGCTTACCAAGTCGCAAATCATCGCGGCGCTCGCCGAAGGGTCGGGGCTCGATAAGAAGGCTGTCAGCAGCCTGCTCGACTCCCTCGCTGCACTCATCAAGAAGGAGCTCGGCAAAGACGGTCCGGGCGAGTTCACCATCCCCAACCTCGTAAAGCTCAAGGCGAAGTCGACGCCCGCCACGGCGGATCGTCCTGGGACCAACCCCTTCACCAAGCTGCCGACGACGATCAAGGGCAAGCCCGCGAGCCTCAAGGTTCGCGCGACTCCCGTGAAGGCCCTCAAGGACCTCCTCGGGTAGTCAGCTCTCTCTTGTCGGATCTTGTCGGCTCTGTCTTCTTCGCCCGGCGTTCACGCAGGGCGAAGAAGACCGCCGCGATCCCGAAGGCGACGCGTAACGGCGTGTCGCCGACTCGCGCGTAGAGCGTGAGGCCGGCGTCGCGGATCGTCGGCGCGGCTTCGAGCGTGCTGGCCTCGCTGCTCGCGTCGCGAGCGCGCACGGTGCCAGCAGCGTCGACCCATGAGGCGACGCCGAGGTTGACCGCGCGCACGAGATCGCGTCGCAGCTCGACGGCGCGCATCGTCGCGAGGCGAGCGTGCAGCTCCGGCTCTGCCGTGCCCTGAAACCAGGCGTCGTTGGTGACGTTGACGATCAGGTTCGGCGCGAGCTCGACCGCGATCCGTCGACCGACGCTGGCGAGCGTGTCCTCGTAGCAATTGAGGACGCCGATTCGCAACGAAGGGCCCGTCGCGCGCTCGAGGGTGAGCGCGCGAGCCTCGGTGCCGGGGATGAGGCCGCCGCTCTTTTGAAAGAGATGGCGCAGCCACGGCAGCTCGGCCCCGAGCGGCACCATCTCGCCAAACCAGAGGAGCTGCAACTTGTCGTGCGGCGGCTGCATCACCCCGTCGGGCGTGATCATCGTCGCCGAGTTGAAGCTGTTGTGCTCGACCGCGCCCGAAGGCGTGATCAGCGATTTATCCCGCGTGATCAGGCCAATCAGCAGCGGCCCGCGCACCCGCCCGCCGAGGATCGTCATCGGCCCCGCGCGCGGCACAGCGCGCGCGTCGTGCTCGAGCGCGTAGGGGTAGGCCGCCTCGGGCCAGATCGTGAGCTCGACGCCGTCGTTCTCCAGCTTGCGCGTCAGCTCGCGGAGGGAGCGGAGGATCGGGGCGCTGTTCTTCGGATCCCATCGCTCGAGCGGCGGCACCGCGTGGTTCACGAGGCCAACGCGTACCGTTGGCAGCGCCCGAGCGCTCGCGGTGATCGATCGGATGCGGAGCGCGCCATGAATCGCGAGGGCCGCGAAGAGCGCCACGACGGCGAGCGCCGAGCGGCGCGCCGACGGGCCGAAGCGGAGCGGACCAGGCGGCGCGGGCGAATCGGTCGGCTCCGGCGTGGCGCCGCGGAGGGCGAGGACGGCGCGGCACATCAGCGCAGCGCCGAGGGCGAAGATCGCCGAGACGCCGCGCTCCCCGATCAGATCGGCGAGCTGCACAAACACCGGCCACGGGCTCACGAGGCCGGCCGGCGTCCACGCGAACACGGTCGGCAACGAGACGGCGGCGAAGACGCCGATCGCGAACGCGAGCTCGAAAGGAACGCGCGCGCGGCGCCGCAAGATCGCCGTGATCCCCGCGCCAATCGCCCAGATCAGTGATTGCGCCACGGCGAGGAGGACGAGCGCGAGGTACGCCGCAAAGACGCCGAGCGGGGTGAATCGCTGGATGACCGCCGGTACGAAGCGAAGGCCGACAATACCTGCAGCCGTGCCCCACGCGGCGCCGCGGCCGAAGGCGCTCCAGAAGCCGAGCTCGGCAGGCACAGCGGCCTTGCCGCGCGGCACGGGCGGAAGCGTGAGGGAGGCTGCGAGGAGCGCGAGACCGAAGAGGACCGCCGGGTAGAAATCCGTCGGTGGAGACGTCAGCGCGAAGAGTACGCCGCCCGCGACGGCGAGAAAGAGAGCGCGGTGGCGTCGGAGAAAGGGCATCGCCGCAGCGGGTTATACCGTGCGGCGAGCCAAGGGGTAGGCGGCTACCACCAGAAGGTGAGGCCGCCGCGGAGCAGCGCGCCGCCGGAGGAGTTCGTCGTGCCCTTCTCGGGGTCGGAGAACTCGGGAATGCGTCCGTCGTCGGTGCGCTTACGCATGAAGCCGACGACGTCGATGTTGAGCGCGACAAGGCGCGAGAGGCGGAACTCGAGCCCCGCGCCGGCCTGGCCGCCGAAGTAGCTGTACTCAGCCTCGAAAGTGCCGTCGCCCTTCTCCGAGAGGAGCGGCGAGGCGAAGTCCGACTTCACCTTCGCTTGCGAGAAGTTCATGCCTCCGAGGAGGTAGAGCTGCACGGGGCTGCGCGGGTTGAGGAAGATCATCCCGCTCAGCGTTATCGGCGTCTCCGTGCGCTGAAAGCCGTTGTAGTCGGTGCCGCCAAGCAGATCGATGCCGAGATCGAAGGCAAAATGCGGGGTGGGCCGGTAACGAAGGCTGGCGCCGATGCCGCCCATGCCCGAATCCTTGGCCGCGGCGCTGTTGTGGCCAAACGTCATCCCTTCCACGCGGAGGTTCAGGCCAAACTTGGTGTTGCCGTGCCACTTCGGCGGGGGCGGGGCGGGCGCGGGCGGCGGGGGCGCCATGCGCACAGGGCGCGGCGGGGGAGGAGGCGGGGCGTAGTAGCCACCACCGCCGTAGCCCGGGGCGATGATGATCACCCGCGTCGTCGGAGCGGCGGGCACCGGCTGGTACACCACGACCGGCGGAGCGCTTCGTGCTGAGGGAGGCGGCGCAACCGGGGCGGTCTCGTCTTCCTCGTCCTGGTTCATCTGCGGAGGCGGCGGGGCTTGCCGCCGGGCCGGGGCTTCGGCCGGAGCAGGTGGCGTCTGCACCTCGGCTTGCTCGCAGAACCATGCGCCTGGCGGGCAATTCTGGGCGAGAGCCGGCAAAGGCAAGCACATCGCGGCGGCGAATACGACTGGGGTCAAGCAACGGCGCATCGGGCGACTCCTGTTCGACGACGACAACCTAGCAACCAGGATGCCATCGGCCATCTTGTCGGTTTGCCGCCCCGGATAGGGCGCGCCGGCAGCGGCAGTGCATTGGTCGCTACGGGGCTGTGTGACGCGAGGTTCACACACAGACCAAAGAATACCGTAAGGCGCCCGGCCTGGGCTACCCGATCGCGTCCCGCGCGCGCCTGGATCCGCGCGGAGCCATCCCGTGCTACCTGCTCGAAGCCTCAGCGCGGCGTTTTCCCCTTCGCGAGGTTTGCAGCCCGATCATGCCCATCGTCACCCTGAAGCCCGGTCATGTCCGGCCCGTGTGGTCGGGCCATCCGTGGGTCTTTGCGCAGGCCATCGCCCGGATCGAGGGAGGCGCGGTGGCGGGCGATGAGGTCACCGTGGTCGATCCCCACGGCACTGTGCTCGGGCGCGGCCTCTACACGCCGCGGTCGGCGATCCCGGTGCGCCTTTTCACGCGCGACGACACCCCGATCGACGGCGCAGTCTTCCGGCGGCGCATCGAGCGCGCGATCGCCCATCGGCGTGAGCTCGGCCTCCCGAGCGTCGTGCCCGGCCACGAGACGGACGCGTACCGCCTCGTCCACGCTGAGGGCGATGGGCTCCCTTCGCTCACGATCGACATCTTCGCGGATGTCGCCGTCGTTCAGCTCAACACGATCGGTGTGAAGCAGCGCGAAGGGGTGGTCTTCGACGCGCTCCAGGCGACGCTCGCGCCGCGCGCGATCATCGATCGCACCCCGGCGACCCAGGCGAAAATGGAAGGCTTCGAGCCTTCGGTGGGCGTCGTTCGCGGGGACCGGACCGTCGATGCGCTCCGCTTTCAGGAGCGCGGGCTGCGCTATGAAATCCCGCTCTCGCTCACGCAAAAGACAGGCTTTTACTTCGATCAGCGGGCGCTCCGGGCGCGGGTCGAGCAGCTCGCGCGGGGGCGGCGCGTGCTCGACGCCTACTCGTTCGTGGGCAGCTTCGCGATGGCGGCGGCGCGGGGGGGCGCGACCGAGGTGGTCGCCGTCGACGAGAGCGCCGTGGCGATCGAGGTCGGCGCCGAGTGCGCGCGGCTGAACGGGCTCGGCGATCGCATCAAGCACGTGCGGGAGGACGCGCGCCAGGCGTTCCAGGAGGCCTCGACCCGCAGCGGATATGACCTCGTCATCTGCGATCCGCCGAAGCTCGCGCCCTCGCGCGGCGCGAAGGACGGCGCGCTCCACGCCTACAAGAACCTCGCCGCGGCGGCGTGCCGCGCGACGAGGCCGGGCGGCATCCTCGTGTTCTGCTCCTGCTCCAGCGCCGTCAGCCTCGACGATCTCACCCGCGCGCTCGCCGTCGGCGCCCGCGAAGCGCGGATGCAAGCGGTGGTGTTCGATCGGCATTTCCAGGGCGGTGACCACCCGGTGCCCGCGGCGTTCCCCGAGGGGCTGTACCTGAAGGCCGTGATCGCGCGGGTGGAGACGCTCTAGCGTGCAGCCGCTCGCGGACCTCTCCGCCGTCGAGGCGCGCAAGCTCCGCGGCGTGATCTTCGATCTGGACGACACGCTGCTCGACCACGGCGCGCTCGGGGAGGCCGCGTACTCCGCGCTCTTTCGCCTGCGCGCTTCGGGGCTGCGGCTCATCGCCTGCACCGGACGCCCAGCGGGCTGGGGCGCGGTGATCCAGCGGCAGTGGCCGCTGGACGCCGCGGTGGTCGAGAATGGAGCCATCGCGCTCGTGAGCGACGAGGCCGAGTCCCGCCGCGTTACCGTGTGGGATCCGCTCGATCCTGCCGCCCGTCGCGCTCGTCGCCGCGGGTTGCTCGAGCTCGCCGCGGAGCTCGTGGCCCGCTTCCCCGAGGCCGAGCTCGCCGACGACAACGACGCGCGGCGGACCGACGTGACGATCGACATCGGCGAGCATCGATGCGTCGCGCCCGCGGCGATCGCCGCGATGCAACGGATCGCGGCCGATCGCGGCGTGCGCACCGTCACCTCGAGCGTCCACCTTCACCTGACGCTGGAGCCCGACGACAAAGCCTCGGGCACGATCCGCCTCCTGGTCCGCAGGTTTAGCGAGGACGCGACCGCGGCCCGGGCGCGCTATGCGTTCATTGGCGACAGCGGCAACGACGCGGCGCCCTTCGCGGCGTTCGCGCTCACATTCGGCGTCGCCAACGTGCGCCGCCATGTCCATCGCTTGAGCGTGCCGCCTCGGTTCGTGACCGACGAGCCAATGGGCGCGGGATTCGCGGCGTTTGCCGCCCGTTTGACCGAATTACGCGCTGGCGCTCAGGCTTTCCGGTCGGGCAATTCCACGGAGCGATAAGGCTCCGCGACGAAATTCGCCGCCATCAGCAGAGCGTCAGATCATTGACGCTATGAAAGTAAGGACAGGATTCCCTTTTCAGCAGGCCAAGAGGGCGCTTTACTGGAAGCTCGATCGAGCGATGATCGGCGCAGACCCGCGCGTGACCGTAGAGTTTGATGGCGTTTCGGCCTCCTAGCCCCGGTGTCCTGCTGGATAACAAGTATCGCCTCGCCGAGAGAATCGGCGGTGGCGGCATGGGGGACGTGTTCCGTGCCGAGCCCACGCTCCCCGGACGATCCGTTGCGATAAAGTTTCTCCACCACGAGCTCGCGCAAAACGCCGACCTTTCTCAGCGCTTTTTTCAGGAAGCGCAGGCCGTGAGCCGCATCCGCCACACCAACGTCGTCGAGGTGATCGACGCCGGCGTGGGCGAGATGGGGCCGTACATCGTGATGGAGTATCTCGACGGCGAGTCGGTGGGCGCGGCGCTGCTGCGCGTGGGCCGGTTCGACATCGACGCCGCGGTGGGGACGTGCATCCCCGTGCTCGAGGCGCTCGACGCGGCGCACCGCGCGGGCGTGATCCACCGCGATCTCAAGCCCGAGAACGTGTTCCTCGCCTTCGAGGCATCGCGCGGGGTGGCGACGGTCCGCCTGCTCGACTTCGGCATCGCGAAGATGATGGACAACTCGGGGCCGAGCCCACGTACGCGGACGGGCGTCGTCTTCGGGACGCCGGATTATCTCTCGCCCGAGCAAGCGACAGGAGATGTGCCGCTCGACGGGCGCAGCGATCTGTTCGCGGTCGGCGTGCTCCTCTTCGAGCTGCTCACGGGCTCGCGCCCCTTCCGCGGACCCACCGCCGTCGCCACCGCGTTCCGCGTCGTCCACGCCGAGACGCCGTCGCTCGCCTCCTCGGGCGCCCACGTCGATCCCAAGCTCGAGTCGATCGTGCAGCGGCTGCTCCAGAAGGACCCAGCGAAGCGCTTTCCCACCGCGATCGAGGTGATCCGCGAGCTGGAGCGCATCGTCTCGGATCCGGCGCGTCGGATCGCGGCGCTGGGGCGGATCATCAACATCGCGCGACGGATGTTGCCCATCGTCGGAGCGAGCCTGCGCGAGGACGTGGCCGCGCGGGAGCGGCGCGGCAACTCGGAGCTCGTGTTCCCGACGAACATGCCCCCGCGGACGATGCAGAGCATGCCCGCGTCGCGCGCGACGGAGTCACCCCCGCGCCCCGATCCGGTCCCGAACGTGGTCAAGGCGGGCGCGCCGCTGCCCCTTGAGCAGCCCAAGCCCTCCTCGCGGCGCGTCGCCGGGGAGTTCCCCAAGACGGTGCGCAGCGCCATCGAAGTGCCGCCCTCCGGCAGCTCTCGCACGGAAGACCCGACCATGACGCTCGTCGGCGTGGGCCTGGCCACCAGCATGGGCCCGCTCTCGCCGGTGCGCTCACTGCCGCAGCGCTTCGCGGGTCGGTTCCAGGTGCGTGGCCCCGTTCTCCGCAGCGTCGACAAAGTCATCGAGGATCTCTTCGGCGTCGAGGCGCGAGACGAGATCGTGGCGCACATGCCCAGCGCTTACTCGGGCGACTTTCGCAACGGCTCGATCAACGCGCTCGTCGCCTACGAGCTCGAAGCGCTCGATGCGTACATGGAGCACGCGACCAGCCTCGTCGTCCGCGATCCCGGCCGCTGGCGCGAGATCGGCCGCGTCGCCGTCGATGGGGAGCTTTACAACGTCGTCCGCACACTGCTCCGCCCCACGCTCGACCTCGCCGCGGTGGTGCGCCGAGGCACATCGATCTGGACGCGCCTCTTCAGCTTCGGCGGCTGGCGCGTCGTCGCGCGTCCCGACGGCCGCGCCGAGCTTCACATCGTCGAGTTCGAGCCGGCCTCGCAGCCGCTTCGTTACTGGGTCGCGGGGGTGGTGGAGCAGACGGTGCGCCGCGCCGTGCGGGTCGACGCGCGGGTGGTGATCACCGCAGGCGAGCAGAGCTTCTCTCCCGAGCTGATCTGCGAAATCGGCTGAGACGAGACGAGCCCCATGATTGCGGCGGAGGACGCCGTAACCATGGGACGAAGGCTGCGATTCAGGGGGTTTGGGCCAGAGCCCGCGCGAGGCTACGTCGGCTTGCGAGCGCGGTAGCAGGCCTGGCAGAACACGTCGCGCCCCTCTGCAGGGCGGAACGGCACCTCGGCGTGGACGCCGCAGGAGTTGCAGGTGATGGAAAACATCTCCGCCGTGGGGCGACGACGCTGCATCTGCGCGCTGTCTCCGCCCGGCGGCCCCGCCGCAAACCCGCTGTCCTGCGGCGCGCCGCGGGGCGGGCCGGCGAAGCGGTTGTCGCGCGCCTCGTAGCCGCCGCCGTTGTTGCCGTGAGACGAGGGCGCGCGGTAGTTGCCGTCGCCGCCGCCCTGTTGCTGCCACGGCGGAGGGCCTCCGCGCGCCGGACCGCGAGCGCCGCCGGGGCTCGCTCCGCCGAAGGAGGGCCGCCCGGCCATCGGGGGACGCGGGCCGCGCGGCGCATAGCCGTTGCCCCCGCCGCCTTGGTTGCCGCCGCCCCATGCGGGCCGGTTGCCGTAGCTGTTGTCCTGCATCGGGCTGCGATACTCGTTCACGTCGCCCGTGTAGCGCGGAGCGGGGCGACCGCGCTGCGCGAAGCCCCCTTGCTGCCCGCCGCCGCCGCCCTGGTTACCGCCGCCGCCCCAAGCGGGAGCCGGTCGTCCTTGCGGAGCGCCGCCGCCCTGCTCTTTACGAGCCCGCCGACACTCCTTGCAGCGCTTCGGCGCGGCCAGGCTTCGCTCGGCGAAGACCGCGGCCTCGCCCGCGGAGAAGAGAAACGACGCGCCGCAGTTCGCACAGACAATGTGCTCGTCTCGATGTTGTTCCATAGGTCCTTTCAGAGGGAGCGAGCCTGCTCGAGGATGGCCGTCCGGCCGCGCGACACCCCTCGGCGGGGCCGGGTATCGTGCGGGTTGTGGAGCATGCGCGGACGGTTCACGGGCTCGGTCCGGTCAGATTCGTCGTGCGGATCTCGATGTGGGGCGCGGGGTCGATACCCGCGCGAGCTTCAGGCAATTCGTGATGGAGGGGCGCCACGGAGACCCTCGGGATAATGCTGCAGCACGTCGGGAGACACCTGGGCGGGCGCTGTTCGTGACGGGCTGCAGAGCGGCTACGCGGTCGTCTGGTTCTCCGTAGTCGTTTCGTCGGGACACCGCAATCTCGCGTGATTCGCCGCGCGAGCGCCCCGCGTCTCAAGGTGACACGCCGCCTCGATCGGTCAAGCGCCGCACCTCCTTCGCGACGTCAGCGTGCTCGGCCGATTTGAAGCGAATGTCGCGCCCTGCGGACCGCCTCGGTGAAGCATTGATTTCGTGGCGCCGCAGGATACGATTCGCCCCCTTCACGCGGGTCACGAGCCCCGGTCGGGCGAGCTCGTTCGCCCGGGGCCTGCGGCGCCATGCCTGATCCGGAGCCATGAGCCAAACGTCCCTCCATCTCACCGCTCGTGACTTCGACGCCTACAGGGCCGAAAAGGCGACCTCGAACGCTTACTCGCGGCCTCGCCTCGAGGTGAAGCAACGGGCCCTCGTCTGGGCGCGCGGCGTCGTCGCTCGCCTCGCCGCGCTGGGCCTCGCGGTGGACGCGCACGGCTCGGACGAGCACCCGTCGCTCCGCAACAAGAAGCACGTCGACTGCCAGTGGGTCTTCTTCTCGCGCGACGCCACCGCGCGCGACGAGCTCGAGCACCTCCTCGATCGCGGCCGATCGATCTCCGACGTCATCGACGCTCCGAGCCCGTACGATCGTCACGCGTTCCTCGCGCTGCGCCTTGACCCTCACGCCGTCGAGGTCTGCTTCGGCGTCCCCTCCGAGGCGCGGGTCGATCTCGACAACCTCCGCGCCCGCCTCGACGCGTCAGCGGGCGACGGCGTGATCGCGGCGGAGCTCATCCAGGCGCTCGTCGCCCTGCCGGACGAGTTCACGTTCGGCGCGGGCGGGGTCGGCCTGCCGGAGCGTTGCCCTTCACGAGCGGCGTCCCCCGAGGCCTTGCGCGACCTCGTCGCGCGCTCTTCGGCCGAGCCGATCCCGCTCTGGGTCGGCTGGCGCGTCGCGCGGGAGACGGCGCTTTCGCACGCGGAGATCCTCGACGAGCAGCTGGAAGACGCGCTGGTCGCCCTCGCCCCGATTTACCGCCTCGTCGCCTGGTCGCGGGAGAACGATCGGATCGCCCTCGATCGCCGCCTCGAAGGCGCCGAGCAGGAGCGCGCGCGCGCCCACGCGGAGGCCTACGCGGAGACGGAGCGCTGGCGCGTGGAGCAAGAAGAGTCGCGGCGCCGCTCGCAGGAGCAGGCCCTCGCCCGCGCCGACGAGTCGCGTCGCCCCCCGCCGTCCTCGTCGCCGCGGCGCCCCTCGCTGGCCACGCTCTTCTCCGGCAAGAACGCCCCGTCCCCACCGTCGAGCCAGCGCCCTCGCCACGAGCCGGCTGCCAGCGGCCCCGCGCCGCGGGCGGACGTCATCCTCCCGGAGGCGCCGCCCGCGCCCGCCGCGATCCCCGAGCTCGCGACCCTCGCGGCCTCGCCCTCGCGCCTCGGCTCCACCGCGATCGAAAAGGGCGCCAAGGTCCGCGTGCGATCCGGCCCCTTCGTCGACAAGATCGGCGTCATTGGGGAGCTCGACAGCCGCGGCGGCGCCCGCGTCCTCCTCGGCCTCCTGTCCACACGGCTCGAGCTTCACGACCTCGAGCTCGCCGTCGAACCCCGTGAACGCCCCGCCATGCAGAGCTCTCATCGCCGCCCCGTCGCGCCCATGCCGCGCAAAGCCCGCTGATGCCGAAGCACGATCCTGAGAGCTTCCCGGTCGGCCTCAAAGCGCAGTTTCGCCGGAATTTCGGCCTGTACGCCGCGGGCGCGGCTCTCCTCGCCGCGCAGCAGCTGCTGATGGCGAAGCGCGATTTCCTGGTGAAGGCCGCGGTCGACGCCGCCGACGCCAGGCAAGGATCCGTCGGTAAAACGGCCGCGATCTTCATGCTGGTCGTCAGCGTCTGCGCCGCGGTGATGCGCGTCCTCTCGCGCATCACCGTCTTCACCGGCGGCCGCAACGTGGAGTACGAGCTCCGCGCCGTCCTCCTCTCGCGCCTCCACAAGCTCGGCCCCGCCTTCTTCCGGAAGATGCCGACGGGCGAGATCATGAGCCGCGCGACCAACGATCTCGGCCAGGTGCGCCTCCTCCTCGGCTTCGGCGTGCTCAACGTCGTCAGCTCGCTCTTCGCCCTTGGCAGCGCGCTCTACGTGATGCTTCACCTCTCGGTCAAGCTCACGCTCGCCTCGCTGATCACGCTACCGGCGTTGATGCTGGTGACGCGCTCGTTCTCGGGGAAGCTCTTCAAGTTCAACCGCGAGAACCAGGAGGCGATCGGGAAGATGAGCGACCGCGTCCTCGCGAGCCTCGCCGGCGTGCGCGTCGTCCGCTCCTTCGCGCTCGAGGAAGCCGAGCAAAAGGCCTTCGAGGTCGCCAACCTCGCCTTCCTCGAGAAGAACCTCGCCCTCGCCCGCCTCCGCGGCTCGATGGGCCCGATAATGGGCTGGATCAGCTCCGTCGGCATCCTCGTCGTGTTCTGGTACGGCGGCGGACTCGTCCTCTCCGGTCAGATCAGCAGGGGCGACTTTCTCGCGTTCTCGATCGCGCTCAACCGCCTGATCTGGCCGATGCTCGCGCTCGGCTTTGTCTTCTCGATCATCCAGCGCGGCCGCGCCGGCTACGAGCGCCTCAAGGTCGTCTTCGACGCCGTCCCCGAGGTCCAGAGCGGCGCGCTGCCGGCGCCCGACCACGTCGCCGGCGCCATCCGCGTGCAGGACCTCTCGTTCGCGTACGGCGTGCGCAAGGTCGTCGACGGGGTGAGCTTCGACGTCCCCGCGGGCGGCTCGCTCGCGATCGTCGGCCGCACCGGGTCGGGCAAGAGCACCATCGCCGTCCTCCTCGCGCGCCTCTTGCCGACGCCCACGAAGGCCGTCTTCCTCGACGGGGCGGACATCTGCGATCTCCCGCTCGAGACCGTGCGCGCGAGCATCGGCTACGCCCAGCAGGAAGCGTTCCTGTTCTCGACGACGGTCACGCGCAACATCGGGTATTCGCTCGAGGATCCCGAGTGCGCCGAGGGCACCGAGATCATCCGCCACGCCGCCGAAGAGGCCGAGGTCCTGGCCGAGGTGCAGTCGCTCCCCGAGGGCTTCGACACCGTCGTCGGCGAGCGCGGCGTCCAGCTCTCCGGCGGCCAGCGCCAGCGCGTCGCTCTCGCCCGCGCCCTCGTACGCGAGCCCCCGGTCCTCGTGCTCGACGACCCTCTCTCCGCCGTCGACGCCAAGACCGAGGCCGCGATCCTCGCGGCGATCGAGCGGCAGGCCGCGCGCCGCACCGTCCTCCTCATCACCCACCGCGTCGCCGCCGCGCGCCGCTGCGACTCGATCATCGTCCTCGAGGCCGGCCAGGTCGTCGAGCGCGGCACCCACGAAGAGCTCTGCAAGAACGGCGGCCTCTACGCCTCGTTCGCCGAAGAGCAACGCATCGAAGAAGACCTCGCCGCGCTGAGCGAGCTCGACGCCGCCCCCGCGTCGGGGACCCCGCTGCCCCGCGCGGCCACCGCGGAGGCCTCATGAGCACCGCCGCCCCGCCGAGGTCCACCGTGAAGAAGCCGAAGACGCGCGCTGAGGCCGCGCTCAGCCGCTTCCACGAAGAGAGCCAGCTCGAGCAGTCCTACGACGTCAAGAACCTGGGCCGCCTCTGGCCCTTCGTGAAGCCGCACACGCGCCACCTCGTCCTCTCGATCTTCCTGCTCTTGATCAGCTCCGGCCTCGCCATGGCGCGCCCGCTGATCATGCGCCGCGCCTTCGACGGCTTCGACAGCGCGCACGCCCAGGCGACGCTGACGCAGTCGGGGATCATCCTCGGCACGGTGCTCCTCATGGAGCAGCTCATCGCCTTCCCGCAGATGTATTTCATGCAGCTGGCCGGCGCCCGCTCCATGGCCGATCTGCGCCGGCACGTCTTCCAATTCCTCCACACGCGCCGCCTCGGCTTCTTCGATCGCACCCCGGTCGGCCGCCTCGTCACGCGCGTGACCAACGACGTCGACGCCATCAACGAGATGTTCGCCTCGGGCGCGCTCAACGCCATCGGCGACCTCACCCGCCTCGTCGCCATCGTGGTGATCATGCTCTCCCTCGACTGGGAGATGTCGCTGATCGCCTTCGCGGCGCTGCCCGTCGTCGCCCTCTTCGTGAACTGGACGCGCCGCCGGATCCGCGACGCCTTCCGCGAGATCCGTTCGAAGACGGCGCGGATGAACGCCTACCTCAACGAGCAGATCTCGGGCATGGCCGTCGTCCAGGCGTACGCCCGCGAAGAGGCCAGCGCTGAAGAGTTCGACGACATCAACACCGCGTACCGCAACGCCAACAACCGCTCCATCGTCTACGACGCCTCGCTCGACGCGGTGATCGAGATGGTCTCCAGCGTCTGCATCGCCTCGGTGCTCTGGTACGTCGGCGTCCACGCCCTCTCGCAGAAGATCACCTTCGGGACGCTCTTCGCCTTCGTCGCCTACATCGAGATGTTCTTCGTCCCGATCCGCGATCTCTCCGCGCGCTACACGCTGCTTCAGTCGGCGATGGCCGGCGCCGAGCGGGTCTTCGAGCTGCTCGAAAACAAGGACGAGGACGCCCCTGCTCGCGCCCCGACGTCGAAGCCCTCCGAGCTCGATGAAGAGACGGCGTTCGAGCTCGACGACGTGTCGTTCGAATACAAGGCTGGCGTCCCCATCCTGCGCGACATCGCGATCTTCGCGAAGAAGGGCGAGAAAATCGCGCTGGTCGGCGCCACCGGCGCGGGCAAGAGCACCATCGCCTCGGTCCTCCTCCGCCTCTACGACGTGCAGTCCGGCACCATCCGCGTCTTCGGCAAGGACATCACCTCGATCGCGCGCGGGGAGCTGCGGCGCAACTTCGCCGTCGTCCCGCAGGACGTATTCCTCTTCCCCGGGACCGTCGCCACCAACATCGCGGCGGGCGACATCACGCCGGATCGCGCCAAGGTCGTCCGCGCCCTGGAGCGCATCGGCGCGCTCGATCTCTTCGAGCGCCGCGAAGGCGGCCTCGACGCGCCCGTGCTCGAGCGCGGCAACAACTTCTCCGCCGGCGAGCGCCAGCTCATCGCCTTCGCCCGCGCGCTCTACCGCGACCCGCCGATCCTCGTCCTCGACGAGGCCACCGCCAACGTCGACAGCGACACCGAGGCTCGCCTCCAGCGCGCGCTCGACGCCGCGATGAGCGGGCGCACCGCGCTGATCATCGCGCATCGCCTCTCCACGATCCGCGCGGTCGATCGCATCGTCGTGTTCCACAAGGGCCGCGTCGTGGAGCAGGGCACGCACGAGGCGCTGCTCGCCGCGGGCGGCCTCTACGCGCGGCTGCACACGCTCCAGTTCGCCAAGGAGACCGTGAAGAAGGCCCTCGCCGTCGAGGTCGCGCCGCCCCCCTGATCGCGCCGCGCGACCTCGGTCCTGCGCCGCACCAACGAGCCGGTTCGCCTGGCGCGCCCCTGGGTCGGGTCGCTATAGTGGCGCCCCATGTACCGATGGCCCCTCTTGCCGGCGCTGCTCGCGCTCTACGGATGCGCAGTTCCGCCGGCAAAAGCCGCGTCTCGGGCCGCGGCGCCGGTGGTCGTGGCCACCGTCACCGTGCCTCCTCCAGCCTCGCCCGCGCCGCCCGCCGCGCCGCCCGCCGACGAGGCGCTGGGGACCATGGATGACGACGTTGACGACGGCCAGGACGAGGTCTTCGCCGACAGCGAAGAGCCGGTGCCCGGCGCGCCTCCGAAGTCGCCCACGCTCACGCTCAGCGACGCCGAGATCCGCGAGCGCCTCAAGAAGGATCCGACCTCGCTCGGCTCCATCTCGGTCGGCCGCACCAGCGCCGGCGCCCTCGTCAACGGCATGCAGATGCCGCGCGGCGACCACTGGGACCTCACCGCCCCGAGCTGCGCCTGGGGCACGAAGGAGACGGTCGAATCGCTCACCCACGTCATCGACAAGGTGAACGAGCAGTTCCCCGGCTCGCAGCCCGTACAGATCGGCCACATCAGCGCCAAGGACGGCGGCCACCTCTCGCCGCACGTCAGCCACCAGGCCGGGCGCGACGTCGACGTCGGCTACTACTACCGCACCATCAACCCCCACGGCTTCGCCAACGCCAACGACGGGAACCTCGACTATCCCCGCACCTGGGCCCTCGTCCGCGCCGCGCTGAAGGACGCCGACGTGGAGTGGATCTTCATCGACACCGCGATCCAGCGCGGCCTCGCGCAGTACGCCGTCTCCGTCGGCGAAGACGCGGCGTGGCTCGACGACATCTTCCAGGTCCGCGGCAAGAACGGGCGCTCGATCATCCGTCACGCCAAGGGGCACGGCACGCACTTGCACATCCGCTTTCACAACCCGCTCGCCGAAGAGCTCGGCCGCCGCTGCGCGTTCCTGCTCCCGCCGCGCTCCCCGTCGGCCCACGCGCTCGCCTCCAGCAAGGTCCTCGCGGCGACGTCGTACGCGCAGCACCGCGCCCGCAACGGCGACACGCTCGTCGTCCTCGCCAAGCGCTACGGGACGACGATCGAAGAGATCCAGCGGGCCAACGGCCTGAAATCGATCGCGCTCAAGCAGGGCGTCGTCTACCGGATCCCGCAGAAGATCGCCGCTAAGCCCGCCGGTCGCGCCGCCGCGCGCAGCACCGCGCCGCAGCGTCGCTCGGCGGCCAGCGGCCCCGGCGCGTCACGCGGCCAAGCGGCGCCGCGACGCTAGCTTCGTCGCGTCTTCAGGGAGGCGGCGCCTCGGCGCCCGAGCCCGCCGTTACCAGCAGCCAGTAGTCGACGCAGCTATCGTTCGCGAGCTTGATCGCGGTGTCGTTCACGTCGAGGATCACCACCTGATTCCCTGCGGACTGCGCCAGGTTCGAGTCCTTCGTCCCATCGCGATCGAACGACAGATACGACGTCACCCAGCGCGGCGCCTTCCCGAGCTTGTGCTCGAGGGAGTAGTGCGTTCCGCCCGGGAAATAGAGCAGCTCGCCCTCCCACGGCGAGCTCATGTACACGCCGTTCACCGCCGTCCCTTCGGTGTAACGGATGGTCGGGTTCCCCTCCTCGGTGCGGTCGCACGTCAGTGGCCCGCCGCGCCCGCAGCCGAGCGCGCCCACCGCGAAGACCGCGCAGGCCACGTGGACGATCGCCGCGTAAAGCCTCATCCGCGGAGCCAGCGGGCCCCGTCGAGCGCGTGGTAAGTGAGGATGAAATCCGCGCCGGCCCGGCGGATTGACGTCAAGAGCTCGAGCACCGCGCGGCGCTCGTCGATCATGTTCGCCGCCGCGGCCGCCTTGAGCATCGCGTACTCGCCGCTCACGTTGTAGGCCCCGAGCGGCAGCGTCGAGGCCTCGCGCACCTTGGCGAGGATGTCGAGGTACGGCAGCGCGGGCTTCACCATCAGCATGTCGGCGCCCTCGTCCTCATCGAGCTTCGCCTCGCGCAGCGCCTCGCGCGCGTTGCCCGGATCCATCTGGTAGCCCGCGCGATCGCCGAACTTCGGCGCGCAGTCCGCGGCCTCGCGGAACGGGCCGTAGAACGCCGACGCGTATTTCACCGCGTAGGAAAGGATCGGCAGCTCCGTGAAGCCCTCGGCGTCGAGCGCCGCGCGGATCGCCCCGACGCGCCCATCCATCATGTCGCTCGGCGCCACGATGTCCGCCCCCGCCCGCGCGTGCGCCAGCGCCGCCTTCGCCAGGATCGCCAGCGTCGCGTCGTTGTCGACCTCGAGCTCCCCGCGCGCGTTCGCCTTGAGCACGCCGCAGTGGCCGTGATCGGTGTACTCGTCCACGCAGACGTCGGTGATCACCACCAGCTCCGGCGCCGCCTCTTTCATCGCCGCCACCGCGCGCGGCACCGGCCCATTCGGGTCGTATGCGCTCGACCCGATCGCGTCCTTCGTCCGCGGCAGGCCGAAGAGGATCACCCCGCCGAGCCCCGCTGCCTGCGCCGTGCGCGCCGTCTCGGCCGCCATGCTCACGGGGAGCTGCGACACGCCGGGCATCGTCGAGATCGGGTGCGGCGCCTCCAGGACTTCGCTGAAGAAGAGTGGGAGGATCAGGTCCGACGGAGAGAGCGTCGTCTCGCGGACGAGGCTGCGGATCGCGGCCGTCCGCCGGAGCCTTCGAGGCCTTTGCGTGGGAAACACGCGCGCGAGCTTAGCCCCGCGCCCCGGGCGGGCGCCAGCGGAGAGGGCGCGTCGACGCGACGATCACGCCAGCGCTTCGAGCTTGAACACCAGCGCGTCCACCAGCGCTTCGAGCCCTGCCACCTCGATCGCCCGGAAGGGCGAGCGCCGCCCCAGCTCGATCGTCCCGTAGAGCCGCCCGCGCGGCCGGATCGGCAGCATCACCGCGCCGGTCACGGGCATGCCCAGGCGGCTCAGCCGATCGATCATCGCCTGGCCTGCGGGCCCCGGCGTCGGCTCGGCCAGCACCAGGATGCCCGCCGCCGCCGCCACCAGCGCCGGATCGAGCAGCCGCGTCCGCATCCCCATGGCTTCGAACACCTGCGGCCCGTGCGCGCTCACCGTCACCGCGCCGTCGTTGTTGAGCTCGTGGATCATCCCCACCTCGGCGTGGCCGCGCGCCACGGCCGCCGCGAGCAGCAGCAGCAGCGCGTCGCGCCGATCGACCGCGCCCGCCACCGCGCCTACCGGCAGCAAATCCTGGGATATCGACGGACGCGTACCGCCCACCGAGAGATCGTCGGTCGACGGTCGACCCACGATCGGCATCCCATCGTCGTCGGTGATCTCCGCCAGCTCGCCCAGCGGACGCCACACCTTCCACGCCTCGTGGCGCACGAAGCTCTCCACCGGCACCTTGCCCGCCTCGACGCCGCGAGCCAGCAGATCGAGGTTGATCGGGCCCACCGAGGTAGCGCCATTGGTGACGTACCAGCGGTCGGACCCCGCCCGAGCGACGTCCAGCACGTGGGGCAGGATCTTCACCTGGGCCATATAGATATTTTCCTGCACGGGTGAAATCCTCCAGAGTGGGCGGCCACTCTAGAAGTGATGGCGCATCGTGTCAAGAGAGCCACTGAACGAGTGTTCAACATGTCGGACAAACAAACACCCACCTCTTCCCGGACCCTTGTTGACTCGACTGGCCCCACACCGCGTGCGTCGGGCCACAACGCTCCAGCGGGGAGCGCCATGCCCGGCTTTGTATATCTTGTTGGAGGCGGTCCGGGGGATCCTGGCCTCCTCACGGTGCGCGGGGCCGAGCTCCTCGCCAGCGCCGACGTGGTCCTTCATGACGAGCTCTCCCACCCCGCGCTCCTCGACGGCGTGCGGCCGGACGCCGACGTGCGCGGGGTCGGCAAGCGCGGCGGCGACCCGGTGCAGAAGCAGGCCAGTCAGGAGGCGATTGACGTCGAGATTGTCACTCTCGCGCGCCGCGGGTTGAGCGTCGTCCGCCTCAAGGGCGGGGATCCCTTCCTGTTTGGCCGCGGCTCCGAGGAGGCAGAGGCCCTGGCCTCTGCCGGTGTTCCCTTCGAGGTCGTGCCGGGGATCCCCTCCCCGCTCGGCGCCACGGCGTACGCGGGTATCTCGGTCACCCACCGTGATCTCGCGTCCAGCGTCACCTTCGTCAGCGGCACCCAGCGCGACGGCGTTGGATTCGATTGGTCCGAGCTCGCCCGTATTCGCGGCACCGTCTGCGTTCTCATGGGCATGCGCGATCTCGACACCATCGCAGAGCGCCTGATCGCCGACGCCGGCCGCGATCCCGGGACGCCCGCGGCCGTCATTCAATGGGGCACGCGCCCCGAGCAGGCCGTCGCCGAGGGGCGCCTCGACGAGATCGCCGACAAAGCCCGCCAGGCCGGCCTCGGGAGCCCAGCCATCGTCGTCGTCGGGCCCGTCGCCGGACTCCGCCGCAACCTGCGCTGGTTCGACTCTCGCCCTCTCTTCGGCAAACGGATCTTGATCACGCGCCCGGAAGGCCAGTCTGCCTCCACCGCACGGAGGGTGCGCCTCCGCGGCGCCGAGCCCTTCGAGGTGCCGACCATCGCCATCTGCCCACCGCCCGATCCCGCGCGCGTGTCCGAGGCGGTGCGCGGGCTCGACCAATATGACCTCGTCGCCTTCACCAGCGAGAACGGCGTTATCCGCTTTTTCGAGGAGATCGAAGCGCAGGGCCGCGACGCGCGCGCCTTTGGGCGGGCCCGGATCGCCGCGATCGGGAGCGGCACCGCCGCCGCCCTCGCGACCAGGGGAGTTCGCGCCGACATCGTGCCTCGGGAGTTCGTGGGTGAGGCCTTGGCGCAAGCCATCCTCGAGGATCCCGCCGTCCAGGCGCTCTTGCCTCAGCGCCCTCCCCGCGTGCTCATTCCCCGCGCCCTCGTGGCCCGCGAGGTCGTCCCGGAGCGCCTCCGCGAGGCCGGCTGTAACGTCGACATCGTGCCAGTCTACGAGACGCGCCCTGCACCAATGAAGCGCCGCGATGAGCTTGTGGCGCGGCTCGAGGCGCGCACCCTCGATGGCGTGATACTCACCTCATCGAGCACCGCGGACAGCCTGGTCGACATTTTAGGCCCGCGCGCGGCGGAGCTCCTCCAAAGCGTGATCGTGGCCAGCATCGGGCCGATCACCACGGCTACCGCCCGCAAGCGCGGGCTCACCGTCGCCGTGACCGCGGCGGAGAGCACCGTGGCTGGCCTGCTGTCCGCGCTCGAATCGCACCTCGCGAAGAGTCCTTAGCCGACCGGGGCGCTCGCCCCCCGGAGTCGCCTCTTTCATTCCAATTCGTTGGCTCCGCCCGCTCGTCTGGATTAGCCTCCGCTTCTCTCGATTACCCACTTTCGCGCCCCGCGGCGACCGTCGCTCACCCCGACAGGATCGCCGCCTCGGACGAATGGAGGCTTGGCCCCATGAAACGACGATTGATCGCGGTTGTCTCGATCTCCTCGACGCTCATCCTCGGCTGCGGACACTCCGAGGCAGAATGGAAGACGGAGCTAACCCGGTACGACAAGCTGCAGAGTCATTGTAACGTGGACGCCGAGCGGCTTGAAGGCGAGCTCGCGACTGCGCGCGTACGCGAGGCCGAGCTCAGCCAGAAGCTCCGCGCCGTCGGCATCGATCTCGAGGCCAGGAGCACCGAGGTGACGAAGCTGTCCTCGACGCTCGAAGAGCGCGAGCGCGCCCTCGCCGAGTCCCGCTCCAGAGCCCAGAAGCTCGAGCAGATCAAGCGCCGCTTCGACGCCCTTCGCCACAAGCTCGACGGCCTGGTGCGCTTTGGCCTCGTCGTCAGCATTCGCCACAACAAGATGATCATCTCTCTCCCGGGAGACGTGCTCTTCGACAGCGGCAAGGACAGCCTCCGGGACGAAGGGCAGGAGATCTTGCGCAAGATCGCCGCCGTGATTCGCGACGATCGCGCGCTCGCCGGGCGCGACTACCAGGTCACCGGGCACACTGACGATCAGCCCCTCATGGGCAGCGCCTTCCGGGACAACTGGGGCCTCTCGCTCATGCGCTCCCGGTCAGTGTTGACGTTCCTGCTCGGCAAAGGGGGCAACCTCCAGCGACGCCACTGGAGCGCCGCCGGCTTCGCCGACGCCGATCCCATCGCGACGAACGGCACGAAGGAAGGGCAGCAGAAGAACCGGCGCTGCGAGCTGGTGGTGATGCCCGACGTGGACGAGATGCTCGATCTGCAGGCGCTGACCCGCTGATCGTGGTCACTCGAACACGGCGCGCACCAGCAGGAACTTGTTGTTCAGCTCCGGAGGCGTCAGCTTCTCGAAGCTCACGGTCGCGCCGATCTCGTTCTGGAGCGTGCCTGTCCGGGAGTGCTCGGTCATGAAATAGAAGGTCCTCGTGCCCTTCTTGCGCTCCTCGGCCACGTAGTCCTGGAACTTCTTTCCGCTGGAAACGAAGGCCGGGACGTGGTTGCCGCTGTAGAAGTTCTCTCCCTTCCAGTTCATCTGGTAGGCGACGAGCGGGCCGGGGACCTCGCGCGAGAGGCCGTAATAGGTGAGCACTGTCTCGCGCTGTCCCCAGTGCGGAGAGGCCTTCATGAAGTACTCGTCGAGGCCCCAGACCGCGAAGCCCAGGCCCACCGCGAGCAGGGCGGTGATCACGTGGCGGCGAATGCTCGCCCACGCGAGGAGCCCCATCAGGACAGTAGCGGTGAGGGTGAACGCCCAGAGCGTGCCAGTGAAGTCGAGCGAGGCCGGCCAGCCGCGACGGTAGTTGTACGTGAAGAGGTGGAGCAACCGGATCTGGCTCGGCACGCCCTCGAAATTGGCCGACAGATCGCGCCCGACGAAGAGCACCAGCAGCGCGCCGGCGATCCCCACCGCGCCGAGCTGCACGCGATCGAAGCGCTCTCGGATCGAGGTCGCCTGGGAGGACTCGGGCTCCTCATCGCCCGTCGTCTCCACGGAGGGCCCATCGTCAACATCGGGTCCCAGCGCAGCGAGGCGCGCTGTCCCCTGACGGTAGGACGAGTAGGCCGTCGCTCCGGCGATCAGCGCGCCGGTGATCACCAGGCCACGCCCGAACATCAACGGAGCGAGCCCGGGGAGCTTGGCCGCGTTGATGGCGCGGGTGAGGCCATAAAGGCTGAGCAGCGTGCCGCCGCCGACCCCGAGGGCGTAGAGCGCGGTCTCGCGGAGCGGGCGAGAAGCGCGATCCTTGGCGCGGGTCAGCATCCCGTCGAGGAGGATGCCAGTCAGCATCGCCGCGGGGGGGACGGCCGGCAGGATGTAGTGGTGGAACTTCGTCAGCATCAGCGAGAAGAGCGCGAACGCGAAGAGGAACCACATCACCAGGAAGACCGAGGCGTCGCTCTGCCGCCTCCCCTCCTCGCGAAGGCGGAGCCAGTAGAGGAGGCCGGCCGGGACGAGGCCTGTCCACGGGAACATCGCGTAGCCGAGCTGCCAGACGTAGAAGCGGAAGCTGGTGTCGTCGCCTTCGTTGGTGTCATGAACGTGGGTGAAGGCCCGCTTGAACATGTCGTGAAACAGGAGCCGGTCGGTGAACGGCTGCCCGTGGCGAGCGTACATGGCGACGAACCACGGCATCCCCACGGCGAGGAGGATCAGCACCCCGGAGGCGATCTCGAGGTTGAGCAGCTCTTTCCAGCGCCGCGAAACGACGATGTACGCGAGCATGCACAGCACGGGGAGGACGAATCCCGCCGGCCCCTTGGCCATGGTCGAGAGCGCGGCGAAGAGCCAGGCGGCGAGGTAGAAGAGGCGCTGCCTCCGTCGCTCACCCCAGTTCATGTAGAGAATGAGGGCGAGCGCCTGGGACCAGATCAAGGCCTGGAACGAGGGGTGGAGGCCACGCAGGACCGGGGCCGCGCCGTGGCAAGCCTCGTTGCCAGGGAGGCCGCAGTTCCCCGGCGAGCCGGCGTTGAAGGCGTCGACGTGGAAGCGAATCCCGAAGGCGCCGAGCTCCACGTTGCGAGAGAGCAGATAGAGGATCTGCGGTAGAGAGCAGGCGACGACGGCGCCGAGGACGACGTGGTAGAGCGAGATCCGGAGTCGGGCCTCGCCGACGGCGATCTCGTAGAGGTTCACCTCTTCGTCAGGATCGGTGTGGGCGCCGAGGAGGAGCATGGCCATCGCCGCGGCCATGGGGGCGACGAAGGGCATGTCGGTCATCGTCTGGTGCGTGACCAGGAACCACTGCGGCATCGTGATCAGGACGACGCCGCCGAGCAGCCCCGCGCGGCGCCCGAAGACCTTGGCGACGGCCTTGTAGAGCAGATAGACAGCGAGGAGCGTGAGCAGGAAGACGGGGAAGCGCACCGCCCACTCGGGCCAGGGCATGTGGCCTTCGTACATCGCCGAGAGCATGCGCGAAGGCTGCCAGCGGACGCCGAAGGTGGCCATCGCCAGCGCCTGGATCCAGAAGTCGAGGATGGGTTTGGACCAGAACCAGCCATCCTGCGCCCACCAGAGCGAGATCCAGTCGTTGCGCGACAAGATCTCGCGGGAGACCTCGCCATAGTGCGTCTCCCACGGATCGCTCAACGAGTGACTGCCGAGGACGGGCAGATAGACCACGATCATCGCGGCCACGAGCCAGAAGCCATGACGACGGAGGAGCGGCCGAGGCGATCCGTCAGGCAGCTTGTCCCAGACCGAGAGGGTCTCCCCGATCCGATAGGCCCCGACGACCGCCGCCAGGAACGCGGCGGGGACGAGCACGCCTGCCGCGATCACCGGATGATGGAACCCCGGAAAATCGAGGCGTCCAGCGACAGCGAGGGTGATCAGCGCCCAGAGCGCCGAGGCGCCGCCGGCAAAGAGGCCGAACGGTCGAGCGAGCTGGATCAGGGTGGCGCGGCCGGCGACGCGCTCTTCGGCGTCGTCGAAAGATCCGGCGATGTCGAGCACCCCGAGGGTGGCGATCAGGATCGCGAGCGCGCCGAGCGGGACGCCGAAGCGAAGCTGGGCGCGGACGGCCATGAGCGCGAATGCGACGAGGACGCCCACCGCGACGGCCACGGATCCGCGCGCGAGGCGCAGGCTGTTGCCGACGGGGAGGAGCGGCGGCTCGCCCGTCGGAGCCTCGATCGAAGCGATAGATTCAGCCTGATCCGGAAGATCCGGGGTGGGCTCGGGCTCGTCGTCGGGCGTGTTCTGCGGGTCGGTCATGGGGTGCGCCGAGGCCTGAGCAGGCCGGAGGCTCGGCGTTCCCCGTAGCAACATTGCGCGCGGGGACCAAGCTCGGGCGCTGCGGCGTCGAGGAAGCTCACACCCAGGCCGGCGCCACGAGAGGCTTGACACAGGCGGAAGGTCCAGTGTTTCCTCGGCCCTTGCTCACGATCACGTTCACTTTCCTGGCTCCCCCGCCCAGGACCTCGAGGAGGCTTTGATGAAAGCTCACCTGCGCGTCGCCCGCGCCACCGACCATCTCGATGAAATTCTCCGCTTCTACCGCGACGGCCTCGGCTTCGAGCTCGTCGGCGAGTTCCACGATCATGAGGGCTTTGACGGCGTGATGCTCGGTCACGCCGGTATCCCGTATCACCTCGAGTTCACTCAGGAGAGCGGCGTGACCGCCGGACGCGCCCCCGGCGCGGAGAGCTTGCTGGTGTTCTATCTGCCCGAGAGCGATGTGTGGCAAAGCGCGGTCGCTCGGATCGAGGCGCTGGGGTATGCCGCGGTGAAGTCCCACAATCCTTACTGGGATCGCGCCGGCAACACCTACGAAGACGCGGATGGGTATCGCGTCGTGCTGTCCCGGAGCGGCTGGGAGAATCGGCCTCTCCCGTTGAACCAAGGGAACGTTAGCTCCGCTTGAGCTGCTCGATTTCGGTCAGCGCTTCGGCGAGGCGCCGCCCGGCCTCTTCGCGGAGGCGGCACTGTTTGGAAACGGAAGCGATCGGGACCTCGGCCGTCTGTCGTTCAAGAGGCGGCCCCGGTATTGCGAGTTCACGATGTTCACGGTAGCCTCATTCGTGAACATGACGAAGCACAAGCACCTCAAGCTGGATCAATCCAAGATCGACCGCGCGAAGAAGCTCCTGGGCGTGAAGACCGAGCAGGAGACGATTGAG
>Ga0209181_10002367_pt1 | contig 31057 bp, 8 predicted proteins | sample MAT05_FD_187208 | JGI IMG/M metagenome (GOLD analysis project Ga0209181, IMG submission 187208) | Freshwater microbial communities from Lake Fryxell liftoff mats and glacier meltwater in Antarctica - MAT-05 (SPAdes) (version 2) | ecosystem: Environmental > Aquatic > Freshwater > Ice > Liftoff... | reverse complement strand
TGAGCGGGCTGTTCTTGTGAGTCGTTGATGCGCTCAGGAACAGCCCGCTCACGCGGGCCGCTCGCCGGGGCGAGCGGGATGAACCCCACCCGCCCCGGCACCCCCGCGACCGCCGCGGCCACGGCGTCCACGGTCGAAGGGTCGCGCACCACGAACCGCTGCGCCGCGTCGCCGAGCGCCAGTTCGACCAGCCCCGCGACCTCGCGCGGCACGGTGAGCAAGTCCGCGACCAGCGGCAGCGGCGTCGGCACGTCGCGGGTGCCGTCGCGGAGCAGGTCGAGCACCGCGCGCACGCCGGCGCCCAGCCCCTCCTGCGCGCGCTCGAGTTCCTCCAGCACCTCGACGCGGCCGCGCAGGTCGCCCTGCCGCACCCGCAGCGCTTCGAGCCGCGACTGCACCGCGTCCTGCGACTGATCCAGCGCGTCGCGCTCGGCGTGAAGGCGGTCGAGCGAGTCGCGCGCGTCCGCCAGTCGCGCCTGCACGTCGGCGTCGGCGCGGGAGAGGCCGTCGAGCGCGGTTTCGAGTCCGCCGCGGCGCGCCCCGAGGTGGCCGAGTTCGCCGCGCTTGCGGGTGTAGCCGGCCTGCAACCGCTCCACCTGTTCCAGGCTGGCGATCGTCCGCCCGCGCGCCGCCGTCGCCCGCCGGACCAGGTCGAACTGGCGATCCTGCCCCGCCGTGATGCGCGCCGTCAGGTCGGCGGCACGCGTCGTCGCGGCGGCCAGCGCCGCGGTCGCCGCTTCCGCCGTGTGCGTCTCGGCCTCGAACGCGGCGTCGGCGGCCTGCGCCGCGGCCGTCGCCTTCGCCAGCTCGGCCTCGATCGCCTTCAGCCGCGCGGCGATGTCGGCGCGGGCCTTCGCCACGCGGAGCACTTCCGCCTCGTGCTCGGCGGCGGCGGCGCGGTCGTGCTTCGCCCCGGCCTCGAACCCCGCAATGCGCTGCCTCGCGTCGGCCAGCGCCGCCTCCTGCCGCCGCAACTCGGCCTCCGTGGCGGTCACCGCGGCGTCGAGCGCGCGGGCGGTGCGGTCCAGCTCCTCGGCCCACGCGGCCGACCCGCCCGCCGCCGCGGTCAGCTCGGCGAGCGCCGCTTCCTCCGCCGCCAGCGCCGCCGACAGGTCGCGGTACTCCTTCGCCCCGAGCCCGACGCGCAGCTCCTTCAGTCGGTCGGAATACTCCTTGTACTTCTGGGCCTTCGACGCCTGCATCCGCAGCGTCCGCAGCTGGGCGTCGAGGCCGTCGAGGCGGTCGCGGCTGCGCGTCAGGTTACTCTCGACGGCGACCAGCTTCCGCAGCGCCTCGCCCTTCTTCGCCTTGAACCGGCTGATGCCCGCGGCCTCGTCGAAAATCTCGCGGCGGTCCTTCGTGGACGCCTGCAGCAGCTCGTCGACGCGGCCCTGGGCGATGATCGTGTAGCCGCCGGCACCGGCCCCGGTGCCGAGGAAGATGTCCTTGACGTCCTTCAGCCGCGACATCTGGCCGTTGATGAGGTACTCGCCGGTGCCGTCGCGGTAGACGCGCCGCGCCACCTGCACCTCGTCGGCGTCCACGCCGAGTAGCCGGCGGGCGTTGTCGAACGTGACGGTGACCTCGGCCATGCCGAGGCTCTTGCGCGACGAGGAGCCGTTGAAGATGACGTCGGCCATCTCGCCGCCGCGGAGGCTCTTGGCGGACTGCTCGCCCAGGATCCAGCGGACGGCGTCGACGACGTTGCTCTTGCCCGAGCCGTTGGGGCCGACGACGGCGGTGACGCCGGGGGCGAAGTCGAGCCGGGTCTTGTCGGCGAACGACTTGAACCCGACGAGTTCGAGGCGGGACAGCATTCGCGGCGGGGGATGGGGTTGGGGAACGCCCCGGCGGTTCCGTGGACGCCGCCCGGGTCGTCGGACGCCGCCCGGGGCGGAAGCCCCGGGCGGCGTCCGCGGTGTCTCGGACACGCCTACCTTCCGAACACCGTCCCCGGGTTCGTGCCGCGCGGGCCGGTCGGCGCCGCCGGCGCCGGCTCGGCCGCGGTCGTCGGCACCACCGGGCTGAGGCCCTCCGCCTGCGTCGGGGTCGGCGGCTGGCGCGGGCCGAACAGGCGGCCCGGATCGCGGCTGAGGGCCGGCCGCGGCGGCGCGTCCGGCGCCCGCGCCTCGCCCGGGTCCGCCGGCAGGTCCACGCCCGACGCCTCGAGTTCCAGGCCGATGGCGCCCACCCGGGCCACCTCCACGTCGGCCTTCACCAGCGTCGGGTCGAGCCGGGCGAAGTTCGCCAGCTGCTGCACCGACAGCTGCCGCGGGATGGCGTCCTGGGCCACGGCGGCGCTCAGCACCTGGGCGGTGTCGGCCCGGCGGACCAGCTCCACCGCCTCGCCGTACCCGCCCCCGAGCCGCGCCACCGTCGCCAGCACGGCCGTGAGATCGGTCGCGCAGGTCACCTCCTTCACGTCCGGCTGGCCCTTCACCCGCACGATCCGACTCACCTTCGCCTCCGGGCCGTTCGCCGGCACGCTCACCGTGAACTCGCTCCCGAGCGGCAGCGTGAACGGGCCGCGCAGCTTCACCCCGTCGCCGAAGATCACCACCTCCGAGCGGCGGTCCGACGCCAGGTGGACCAGGCCGGGCGAGCCGGGGGCGACGCGGTGGACGTGGAAGGTGTCGTTGAGCAGCACGCCGCGGACCGCCGGGTGCGCCTCGTCGGCCAGCCGCAGGGCGATGAACGCGCCGTAGCGGACCACCGGGTCGGGGTTGCCGAGGAGCTCGGCGAGGCGGTCGGTGCAGGCGGCGTCGTCCATCACGGCCAGCCCCTTCAGGGCGTACGTCCGCAGGGCCGGGTGCTCCTCGACGGTCTTGGCGAGTACGGCGGCGCCGTCGGTGTGACCGAGGTACGCCAGCGCCTCCGCGGCCGCGAACCGGACCCACGGCGACGGGCTTTCCAACCCCACCCGCAGCGGCCGGCGGCTGTCGGCGCCGAGGGCCTCGAGCTTCACCGCGGCGAGGAGGCAGTTGGCCGGGTCGAGCAGGTCGTCGGCGAGCTTGCGGCGGTAGATGCTGTCGGCCGCGACCGGGACCATCGGCACCTGCCGGGACACGATCAGGAAGCGGTGGTGGTTGTGGCGGTAGGCGTGCGGCACGTTCACGATCACGTGCTTCGGCTGGGCCTCGGCCACCTTGCGGGACGGGTCGCCGTTGGCGTGGAAGGTGGCGTTGAGCCGCTCCGCGACCTCGGCGGACATGCGGATGTTGTCGTCGCCGGGCTTCAGGTGGAAGAAGTACGGGCGGTTGTCGGCGACGCGGCCGCCGGCCCACACGCGGCCGGCGCGGCGGGTCGGCTCCTCGCCCTCGGCGACGGCGGCGACGGCGGACTTGTCGTAGGTGCCGGCCACGACCGCGGCCTTCTCGAGCGTGCGCGCCCACACCTTGCCGAGGAGGAGCCGGCCGGGCGGGCCGGTCGGGGCCGTCCCCTTCACCGCCGCCGACAGGTTGGTGGTGGTGTCGTACTCGGTCAGCTCGCACGGCATGAGGAGGCCGCCGCGGAGGCTGACGGTCTTGCTCTCGTCGGGCACGGTGATCTGCAGGTCGAGCGGCTCGCCCTTGCGGGCGCCGGGCGGGACGAGGGCCGACACGAGGACCAGCGAGGTGGTCTTGCTCGGGTCGTCGAGGATCTCGCGGATGTTGGTCCAGCCCTGCTTCTTGAAGCCGTTCTCGAGCATCTGCCGCCACGCGCCGGCGGGGGCGTGGCTGCCGCTGCCGGGCTGGAGCCGGTAGACGAGGCCGACGCCGCTGACGGGGATCGGTTCCATCCCCGACGGCAGCGTCTTGCTGCCGACGGTGGCGTAGGCGTCGGGGTCGGCGGCGGGGTCGTCGGAGCCGATCTGGGACCGGCCCTGCGCCTTCTCGGCGGGTGAGTTGGTGCAGCCGGCCGGGAGAACGGCGAGTGCCGCCAGCCCGGCCCACAGGACGCTCGCCCGGAGCATACGGTTCCCCTCCGGCCGCCGGCGGGTTCCCCCGAACCCGGTCCCGGCCGCCCGACCCGCCAGCGGATACGCCGATTCGCCGCGGACCATACCGCGGGTTGCGATGGGGTCAAGAGGGAACTTCGCAGTGGGGGTGCCCCTGCCGATTTTGGCACATGACCGATCCACGCGGAGAATTTTTGCCGCACGATGAAGAACGATAAACGCACGATCCGAACAAAGGCCGGGTTCGGATCGTGCGTTTATCGTTCTTCATCGTGCGGCTCACTCCGGCGGAGGAATGCCAAGAACGAAAGGGGCACCCTCGCAGTGGGCAGTGGGCAGGGGACAGTGCAGAGTGCGGGCACGGCGCCGTGTCTTCGGTTCGGTCGGCCCGCTACCCACTCGGTGATCCCGTGCTCCTCGCCGCCGCCTACCTCCTCGCCGCCACCGCGCCCGCGCAGCCGCCGGCCCGGCTGCTGAACGTCGTGTTCATCCTCGCCGACGATAGGGATTAACGGGGAGAGCCGCTTACCGACTACGCCTCGAATTGACTGAACAGGTTACCTGAATTCGAGAGAGTCAGGGTAGGCATGATCTGGGATTCGGGTCAATCTTCGGTCAATTGACTACATATTGCTACACATCGTACCCAATGGGGCACGTGAACTCGACGACTCGATCGTTCCGGCCGCCTACATCACCCTGACCGGGCATGCCGAACGGGAGTCGAGCCGTTCACGGGGAAGCCGGTGTCGATCGCCCGCAACCCGTGCGACCGGAAGTTGCAGCGGGCGCTGATGCAGTTCTTCAAGCCGGAGAACGACTTCCTGGTGCGCGACGTGCCGGCCCAGGCCGGCCGGGCCGACCGGATCGGCGGGTGCGACGGGCGGATCCCTGCCCACCCGCCGAAGACCGGCTACCGGTCGGGGCGGAGTACACGGAAGCGGCGACCGGAGAAGCGGAACGGGAAACCGGGGCCGGGCGCGTAGCCCGGCTTCGGCCCCGCCGCTTTCCCGGCGGGCGTTTGTCGGGTATCCTAAACCGTCCGCCCGAGCCAACCCCCCGAGCCGCCCGTGATGCCCCGACCCGGCCGCCCCCCCCTGCGGCTGGAGCCGCTCGAAGCCCGCGACACGCCCGCCCTAATCGGCCTCGAAGTCGCCGACCAGGTCGTGGCCGCGTCGGCCGCCGCCGAGCAGAACGCCCGCGTGGCGGTCCGGCCCGACGGCACCGGGTTCGTCGTCGTCTACGACGCCCCGGACGGCGGTGGGGAGACGGAAGGGAACCCCGACCGCGGCGTCTTCGTCCGCCGCTACGACGCCGACTGGAACCCGGTCGGCGGCCCCGTGCAGGTCAACACGTACACCGCGCGGACGCAGAACCTCCCGGCCGTGGGGGTGGACGCGGCGGGGAACTTCGTCGTCGCCTGGCAGAGTTTCCTCCAGGTCTCCGGGACCAGCCTGTACGACGTGTACGCCCGCCGCTTCGACTTCAACGGCACGCCGCTGGACGCGGCCGAGTTCCTGGTGAACACCGCGTCGGCGGCCGACGGCAACACCCAGCGCGGCCCGGCCGTCGGGGTGAACGACGCCGGCCGGTTCGTGGTCGCGTGGTGGGGCGGCGCCGTGTTCACCGAGAACGTCTTCGCCAAGGGGTATACCGCCGTCACCGGCGGCCTGACCGAGGCGTTCGCCGAAACGCGCGTGAACACGCCCGGCCCGGCCGACCACATCAACCCGGCCGTCGCCGTCACCGCCTCGGGGGCGTTCGTCGTCGCCTACCAGGGGTACAGCCGCGACGGCGGCGTCACCCAGAGGCACGGCGACTACGGGGTGTACCTGCGGCGGATGAACGCCAACGGCACCGCGGCCGGCCCCGAGCTGCGGGCCAACGCGGTGGTGAACGGCGACCAGCAGAACCCGGACGTGGCGGCCGACGCCGCCGGCAACTTCGTCGTGGCGTGGGACTCGCCGAACGTGGACGGCTCGGCGTCGGCGGTGGTGACGCAGCGGTACGCGGCCGACGGGTCCGCGCTCGGCGCGAACGCGACGGTGAACGCGACGACCGCCGGCGCCCAGCGGGCGCCGCGGGTCGCCCGCACGGGCGGCGGCGAGTACGTCGTGGTGTGGGAGGGCGACGCCGGCGGCGGCGCCGACGTGTACTACCGGAAGTTCGCCGCGTCCGGGGCGGCGCTCACCGCCGAGACCGTGGTCAACGCCGCGACCGCGGGCGACGGCACGGCCCAGACGCGGCCCGACGTCGGGGTGAACGCGGCCGGCGACTTCGTCGTGCCGTTCACCACCGCGGGGGCGTCCGCCGACGCGGTCCTGCGGCGGGTCGCCGAGGCGCCGGTCGTCACCTTCTCCGACGCCGGCGGGTCCGCCCCGGAGGCCACGACCGACCGGCCGTTCGCCGTCACCCGGTCGGGCGCGCGGTACGTCTTGGCGACTACCACCGCCGTCACGGTGGCCCGCACCGGCGGTACGGCCACGGCCGTGGAAGACTACTCGACGGCCCTGCCGCTGACGCTCACGTTCGGCCCCGCCGTCGCGTCCCTCCCCGGCACCCTCACCGTGGTGGACGACAACCGCTTCGAGCCCGACGAGACGCTGACGCTCGGCCTCGCCGCCTCCCAGCTGCACACCGTCGGCGCGATCGGCTCGCGGGCGGTGGGGATCGTCAACGACGACGTGGGGATCGGGCTGACGGTGGCCCCCGCGGCCGTGTCCGAGGACGGCGGCGCGGAGCTGGTGTTCACGTTCACCCGCGTCGGCCCGGCGGCCGGGGCGCTGACCGTGCCGTTCGCGGTCGGCGGGTCGGCGGCGTTCGGCAGCGAATACACCGCGTCCGGCGCCGCGACGTTCACCGCGACGACCGGATCGGTCGCGCTCGGCCCCGGCGAGACGGTGAGGGACGTCCGGGTGACGCCGGTCCGCAACCCGACCCCGCAACCGGACCACACCGTCACCCTGACCGTGACGCCCGGCGCGGGGTACGAGCCGACCGGGACCGGGGCCGCGACCGGCTCCATCCTCGACGACGACATGGGGATTTCGGTCGCGGCGAGCCCGGCGGCGGCGGGCGAGAACGCGGGCACCGACCTGGTGTACACCTTCACCCGCACATTCGGCACCGGGAACGCCCGCACGGTGAACGTGGCCGTGAGCGGCACCGCGACGTTCGGCGCGGCCTCCGACTACACCGTCACCGGGGCGGACGCGTTCGCCGCGACGGCCGCGACGATCACCTTCCCGGTCGGGGCGACGCAGGTACTGGTGCGGGTGCGGCCGCGGGCCGACGGCGTGTTCGAGCCGGCCGAGACGGTGACGTTGCGGGTCGCGCCCGGCCCCGGTTACATGGTTCTCGCCCCGGACACGGCGACCACCACCGTCCAGGAAACCGACCCGCCGCCGACGCTGTCGGTGGCCGACGCGGGCGCGTCGGAGGCGGACGGCTTCGTGACGTTCACCGTGACGTTGACCGGCGCGACGGCGTTCGCCACGACCGTCGCCTACGCCACGACCGCCGACACCGCCGCGGCCGCCGCCGGCGGTCCGGGCACGCCGGACTTCACGGCCCGCAGCGGCACCCTCAACTTCCCGGCGTCGGCCGCCGCCGCCCAGAGTTTGACCGTCGTCGTGGCGCTGACCGACGACGCGGTTTACGAGGCGGCGGAAGCCTTCTTCCTCGACCTGTCCGCCCCGACGAACGCGACGATCAGCCGCGCCCGCGGCACCGCCACGATCGCCGACGACGAGCCACCGCCGACGCTGGCGGTGGGCGACGTGAGCGTGTCCGAGGCGGACGGGACGGCGACGTTCACCGTCACGCTGACCGGGGCCACGGCGCTGCCGGTGTCGGTGGGCTACGCGACCGCCGCGGGGACCGCGGTGTCCGCGGCCGGCGGGCCGGGCACGCCCGACTTCGCCGCGGCGACGGGCAGCTTGAACTTCCCCGCGTCGGCCGCGGCGACGCAGACCCGGACCGTCGTCGTGACGCTCACGGACGACGCGGTCCGCGAGGCGGCCGAGGGGTTCTTCCTCGACCTGTCGGCGCCGACGAACGCCACCATCGGCCGCGCCCGCGGCGCCGCCACCGTCGCCGACGACGACGCCGCGCCGACGCTGGCGGTGGGCGACGTGAGCGTGTCGGAGGCGGACGGGACCGCGACGTTCACCGTGACCCTGACCGGGGCGACGGCGCTGCCGGTGTCGGTGGGCTACGCCACCGCCGCGGGGACCGCGGTGTCCGCGGCCGGCGGGCCGGGCACGCCCGACTTCGCCGCGGCGACGGGCAGCTTGAACTTCCCCGCGTCCGCGGCCGCGACGCAGACCCGGACCGTCGTCGTGACGCTCACGGACGACGCCGTCCGCGAGGCGGCGGAAGCCTTCTTCCTCGACCTGTCCGCCCCCACGAACGCCACCATCGCCCGCGCCCGCGGCGGCGCCGCCGTCGCCGACGACGACCCACTGCCGGCGGCGGCGCTGGCGGTGTCGGGCTCGCCGTTCGCGGAGGCCAACGGGGTGGCGACGGTGACGGTCACGCTGTCGAACCCGTCGATACTGCCGGTCACGATCGACCTCGGGTTCGGCGGCACCGCCCCGCCGGCCGGGTACGCCGCGTCCGCGACCCGGATCGTCGTCGCGCCCGGGGCGACCACCGGCAGCATCACCCTCACCGGCATCCCCGACGACGTGCCGCGGGCCGACGGGACGGTGGTCGTGACGGTCTCGGGGGTGACGAACGGGACGGCCGGCGCCCCGGCGGCCGTGACCGCCGTACGGGCGGACGCGACCCCGCCGGCCGCGGCCGACGACGCCTACGCGACCGTGGCGAACACGCCGCTCGTCGTCGCCGCGCCGGGACTGCTCTCCAACGACACCATCGCTCCGGGCTCGCTGGTGCTGTCCCCCGGCCCCGGCTCCGGCCCGACCCACGGCACCCTCACCCGCGCCGCCGACGGCGGGTTCACCTACGCCCCCGAGCCCGGGTACGCCGGCCCCGACTCATTCCGGTACGCGGTGCGCGGCCCGGCGGGCCAGCTGTCGAACGTGGCGACGGTCGCCCTGACCGTGACCGCGCCGCCGGTCGCGGCGGTGGTCCGGCCGGCGCTGGTCGTCGGCGGTTCCCCGGACGGCAGCGCCCGGGTCTTCGCCCCGGCCGGCGGCCGCGGGTTCGCCGCGAGCGCGAGCGCGGCCGTCGCCCCGTTCGGGCCGCTCGGCGTCGAGCTGCGGACGGCCGCCGCCGACGTGGACGGCGACGGCCTTGCGGACCTCGTGCTCGTCACCAGCCCCGGCACGCCGATCCGCGTCGCCGTGGTCAGCGGGGCCGACAACCGCACCGTGCTGGTGGCGCCGTTCGACCCGTTCGGCGGGAATTTCACGGGCGGCGGGTTCGTCGCGGCCGCGGACCTCGACGGCGACGGGAAGGCCGAGTTCGTCGTCACCCCCGACCAGGGCGGCGGCCCGCGTGTCAGCGCCTTCTCGCTCGCCGGCGGCGGGGCCGCCGCCGTCCGGGCCAACTTCTTCGGCATCGACGACGCCGGCTTCCGCGGCGGCGCCCGCGCCGCGCTCGGCGACGTGAACCGCGACGGCCGCCCGGACCTGGCGGTGTCGGCCGGTTTCCTCGGCGGCCCGCGGACGGCCTTGTTCGACGGCGCCACCCTGTTGTCCACGCCGACCCGCCTGGTGGGCGACTTCTTCGCCTTCCCCGGCACCGACGCCACGACGCTCCGCAACGGGGTGTACGTGGCGGTCGGCGACGTGGACGGCGACGGGTTCGCGGAGCTGGTGTTCGGCGGCGGCCCGGGCGGCGCCCCGCGGGTGTTCGTGCTGAGCGGGGCGGTGGTGAGCGCGGGGAACGTGGCGGCGGCGCAGGCGAACCCGGTGGCGAACTTCTTCGTGGCGGGGAACTCGTCGGACCGGAGCGGCGTGCGGGTGGCGGTGAAACCGGCGGCCGGCGGCGGCGTGCTCGTGGCCGGTAGCGGGGCGGGGGAGCTCGGCCGGGCGCGGGTGTACGTCGTGGCCCCGGCCGGCGGCGAGCCCGCGGGGGCGGACGTGTACGACCTCGGCGGCGTGCTGGCGGCCGGCGTGTTCGTCGGCTGAGGCAGCGCCGCCGAACAGCAAGCCCGGCAGCCGCGGCCGTGAGCATTGACCTGAGCGACACGCTGATGAGCCCGCGGTCGGCTGCGGCACCGGGTTCGGCCACGACACCCTACCGCGGCAGCACACCGTCGAGGGACAGGGCCGCCGCCCCGACACCCAACGCCCCGAACCCGATCATAGCGACCTGGAGCAAGTAGAGTTGCTGGAAATCGGCGATGACGGCCATGCCCGGCTTTCCTGAGGGGTAACGCACCACCACCCTCTGGCCGACCTGGTATCCGGGCGGGCAGGAGCCGACGGCCCCGGTGATGATTATCGTGTCCCCGACGTGGACGAGCCGGACGCGGGGGCGGACGCACCCCTCATCACTCGGCTCCGTGAACCCGGATACGACCCCCTCGCCGACCTCGGAACACCGGCGGAGCAGGCGGTGATTCGAGTAGAGGGAGAGCAGGCCCAGGCACAGGAACAGTGTGCCCACGAGTCCGAACCCCAGAGTAAGCAGGATCATCGGGCCGTCCCCGAGCGAGGATGCCGAACACACGGCTCAGCTGCCGCGGCCGCTGTGGGTCACGCCGCGAACCGACGGACGGCCTCCTCGTCCCACTCGACCCCGCTGCCGATGCCGTCCCCGACGGCCGCCATGCCGCCCACGACCCGGAGCGGGTCCGCCAGGATCGGGTTCCACCAGTCCGAGTACTCCAGCCAGTGCGCCGTCGGGGTGCAACACAGCAGCCGCGCGCTGACCTCCGGCCACAGGTGGCTGGACACCGGTAGCCCGGCAGCGTGAGCCACGGCGGCGGCCCGCATCCACCCGGTCACGCCCCCGATCTTCATCACGTCCGGCATGACGTAGTCCGACGCACCCGCCGCGATCGCGTGGCGCAGGTCCAACGCCCCCCACCAGTTCTCCCCGCACTGGATCGGGGTCCGCGCCTCCCGGGCCACGAGCGCGTGCCCGGCGTAGTCGTGGGCCAGGGTCGGCTCCTCGACCCACGCCAGCCCCTCCCCGTCGAGGACCCGCAGGCGCTCGACCGCCTCGGCCGGGGTGAGGCACTGGTTGTAATCCACCATGACGCACACCCCCGGGCCGACGGCCCTTCGGATCGCCCGCACCACCGCCACGTCCCCGCCCACGGTCGGATAGCCGATCTTGGCCTTGACCCCGGTGAACCCCCGTGCCGCCCACCGCCCGGCCGCCGCCGCGGACCCGTCCGGGCCGTCGTACCCGACGGCCCCGTAACAGCGGATGGGCTTGGCCACCCCCCCGAGCAGTCGCACGAGCGGTAGTCCGTGGGCACGCGCGAGGGCGTCCCACAGGGCCATGTCGATGGCCGCGAGCGCGATACCGACCAGCCCCTGTGTCCCGAGCAGCCGGAACCGCCGGGCAAGGGCTTGCTCGATCTCGGCCGGGGCCAGCGGCTGACCCGCCACCAGTGGCTCGCAGTTCCGGATGAGGTCGGCGGTCGGCGCCAGGGCGGCGGCGGTATAGGTGAACACCATGCTGTGACCGACGACGCCGGTGTTGGTGATCACGTCGGTGAGAACCAGCGGGGACTCGGCGACCACCCCGCTCGCGGTCCGATGCGGCTCGGGCATCGGGACGCGAACCGCCCGTACGACGAGTTCGCGGATCGTCGGCGCGGAACCGTCCGGCACATCCATCGCCAGTACCTCTGGAACCGAACATCCCGCCCAGCAGCCGGGGCCGGTGTGTCGTCGGCTACACGGATTCGCGACCGAGGTCGCGGTCCGTCGCGGCAAGGGGTTCGGCGGGCCTCGGGGCATTCGGCTGCGCCCAGTGCGGGCGGAACCCCGCCTTCAACACCTGTGCCTCACCGTTGCCGAACGACCAGTCGGCCGAGCCGGTATCGTGCAGGATGACGAACACGTCTTCCGGACGGACCTCGCCGCCCGCCCCCAGCAGATCCGCGATCCGGCGGTGAAGGAGTTGCTTTTTCTCGTCCGGCCGCCCGCGGTGCAGGCTGATCTCAACGAACACGACATCCGCCGACCGAGACACGCCGAGGTACGCCGGGTCGGCGAACAGCCGCCCCGCGGGCACCTCGTGGACGACCTGGAACCGATCCGCGAGCGGTACGTCGATGGCCTCAACCATCGCCTGATGGACGCCGTCCGCGATGGCACGGACTTGGGCCTCGGGCTTGCCGGCGAGAATGGTGATGCGAACGAACGGCACGTCCACCTCCACGAAGTCTTTTGCCGCCGAACCAGTGATTAGCCCGCACCGGCGCGGCCTCTCACGCGAGCCCGATCCGACCACGCCCGTCGGCGCAAGTCAACCCGATGGGGGGTAGGACTTGCGCCGACCTCAGGGCCGCGCCGGCGCGCGGCCGATCCCACGAACGCACCGCGCCGGAATCTACCACCTCCGTCACCGAACACGTGATTCGCGCGATTCGCCGCGTATCGCCGGGCCAGTCGTTACCCGCAACCCTGCCGGGTCGCATGGTAACGCCCGGCGCACCCGGCCGCAACGCCGGGCGCGGGGCCGGGAACGAAAACGCCCACCCGCTTCCGCGGGCGGGCGTTCGCGTTCTGCCGGGCCGGGCCGCCGCGGGTCAGCCGATGAAGATGCCGCCGTCGAAGATCGCGCCGCCCTCGTCGAACGGGATCAGGGTGCCCAGCTCGTCGAACGTCTTGCCGTCGCGGACGCTGATCATCGACGAGTACCCCGGGCCGGACCCGACCACCACCACCGCCCCGCGGATCGACGCCTGGCCCACCACCGCCACCGTCATGCCGTTGCGGAGCGGCTGGCCGTTCACCCGGTCCGGGCCGTACGCGAACACGCTCTGCTCCGGGGTGCCGGTCTGGGCGTCGAACGACCGGAGGCGGGCGCCGCCGCCGATCCCCGGGCCGGTCACGATCTCGGCCCGGCCGTCGCCGTCCACGTCGCCCACCGCCACGTTCACCCCGCCCGTCTGGGTGGACTCGTAGGCGAAGAAGCTCAGCCGCTCCGCCCCGCTGGCGCCGTCGAACACCTTCACGTGCGGGGCGCCGCCGATACCCGCCCCGGCCACGATGTCGGCCCGGCCGTCGCCGTTCACGTCCCCGGCGGCCACGTTCACCCCGCCGCGGAAGCCCTGGTCGTAGGCGAAGAAGTTGCGGATCTGGGCGTAGTCGCTGCCGCGGAACACCTGCACCTGCGGGGCGCCGGTGTTGCCGGCCCCGGTGATGATGTCGGCCTTGCCGTCGCCGTCCACGTCGCCGACGGCCACGTGGACGCCGCCGCGGAACCCCGAGTGGGTGGCGAACATGTTGCCGACGTTCGAGAAGTCGCGGCCGTCGAACACCTTCACGTGCGGGCCGCCGCCCGGGCCGGTGCCGGTCACCACGTCCGGGATGCCGTCGCCGGTCACGTCGCCGACGGCCACGTTCACCCCGCCGCGGTAGTTCGGGTCGTAGGCGAAGAAGCTGGCCACCAGGTTGCCGACCGGGCTGTACACCCGCACGATCGGCGCCCCGCCGCTCCCGGCCCCGACCGCGAAGATGGTCGGGTCCTTGATGACCAGCCCGCCGGGGCCGCCGCCGAGGCTGTACTCGCTGACCCCGCCGTCCTTGTCGTAGATCCGCCCGCGGACGGTGAACGTGCCGGCCCGCGGCGGCGCGAACGTCGCCGTCGGGCTCGTCGTCCGCGGTCCGAACGTGCCGGTCCCGAGGTCGTACTCGTAGGTGAACCCGGCCGCCGTGTCGACCGGCGACACGTCGCGCTGGTTCGAGAACGTCAGCGCCACCGGCTGGCCGGGGAGGTTCGGGCCGGACGCGGTGAACGTCGCGGTCGGGGCCACGTTCCGCACCGTCACCGTCGTCTGGTAGTCGCTGAACCCGCCGTCCTTGTCGAACACCCGGCCGAACACGGTCGGCGTCAGCGGGCCGTCCGGGAAGGTGAACGTGGCGCTGCTGAGCGTGCCGGCCCCGAGGTACGTCGTCGCCAGCCCGGCCATGGTGTCGGCGAAGCTGTACCGGAACCCGGCGGCGGTGTCCTCCGACGACGGGTCGAACACGTCCACCAGCGACACCGACACCGGGCTGTTCTCGTCCACCGGGCCGGTGTTCGTGAGCCGGCCGGTCGGGGCGACGTTGTTCACCGTCACCGCCGCCCGGGCCGTGGTCCGCTGGCCGCCGACGTCGGTGATGAGAACGATCGCCGTGTACATCCCGTTGTCGCGGTAGGTGTGCCGACCGGTCACGCTGTAGGCCGTGCCCGGGCCGCCCGGCTGCGAGATCGTGCCGAACGACGTGGCGTCGTCGCCCCAGTCGATCGTGGCCGCGAACTCGGCCGACGTGCTGAACGGGTTGGCGTCGGTGAACGTCACCAGCGGCGCCACCGGGGGCGGGTTGTACGGCGTCCCCTCGTTCAGCGTCACCGCGCCGTTGATCCCGGTCAGCGGGGCGTCCTGCACCGTCACCGGGGCGGACAGGGCCAGCGGCCCGGACCCGTCGGTGCCGGTGACCGTCACCGTCAGGACGTACGGCTGGTCGTTCTGGTACGTGTGCGGCGGCGCCTGCACGATGAAGTTCCCGCCGCCGACCGACGTGACCGTCACGCCCGTCGCGGTGGTGTTCGTGCCGCCGTCGCCCCAGTTCACCGTCACCGTGTAGATCGCCGCGTTCGTCGCCCCCGGGCTGTTGAAACTGGCGACGACCAGGCCGGCCGGGGTCGGCTGACCCTCCGTCGCCACGATCGGGTTCGCCTGGCCGGTCAGCGCCGGGGCGATGATCGTCACGGTCGTGTTGATCGTCGTCGTCTGCCCGCCGCGGTCGGTCACCACGACGGACACCGCGTAGGTGCCGGCCCGGCCGTAGACGTGGCTTCCGGCCACCGCGAACGTCGCCCCGGCGGCGGTACCGCCGACCGGCGTGATCAGCCCGACCGTGTCCGCCGCGGGGGCGAGCGGGTCGTTCCAGTTGATCACGGCCGTGTAGTCGTTCACGTCGCCGAACAGGTTCGTGTCGGTGAACACGCCGAGGGTGGCGTTGACGAGCGGCTGCCGCACCGTGCCGGTCGCGCTGATCCCGACCGGGTTCACCAGCGGGGCGTCGGTGATCGTCGCGGTGAGGGTGGCGGTGCCGCCGCCGCCGAAGGCGTCGGCCACGCGGACGCGGACGGTGTACACCCCGAAGTCGGTGTACGTGTGGCCGCCGGTCACCGAGAACGTGGACGTGGTGGCGGTGCCGCCGGTGCGGGTCACGACGCCCATCGAGTACGGGCTCTGGTCGCCCCAGTCGATGTCCACCACGAACCCGTTGGCCGTGGCCGCCGGGTCGGCGATGGTGAACGTCGCCAGCACCGTGTTCGGCGGGATCGGCGTCCCCTCGTTCACGGTGATGTTCGCCCCCGCCACCACCCCGCCGACGAACGCCGGCGGGACGATCACGGCCGTCGCCGCCCCGATCCCGAGCCGGTTGTCCGGCCCGGTGACGGTGACGGTGATCGGGTACACGCCCGGCCGGGCGTACGTGTGGGTCGTCGGCGGCGTGAACGTGAACCGGTTCCCCGCGGGGACGAACGTGATGCCCGCCCCGGCCGCGTAGGTGACGGCCGGCGAGCCGTCGCCGTAGTTCACCGTCGCCGTGTACTGCGCCGCCACGCCGGACCCGTTCACGTCGGTGAACACGGCCAGCGGCGGCACGATGACCAGCGGCGTGCCGGCCGCCCCGTTCTGCGAGAGCACCGACACCACCACCGGCGACTGCGTGACCGTCGCCAGCGTGGTGAAGCCGACGGCCGAGCCGCCGGCGTCGGTCACGTTCACCGTGATCGTGTACGGCGACGCGGTCGAGTTGGCGTAGGTGTGGGTGCCGCTCACCGCGAACAGCAGCCCGGTGCCGGACCGGCCGACCAGGGTGGCGAGCCCGACCGTGGCCGGGGTGCCGTCGCCCCAGCTGATCGTGACGGCGTGGTCGCCGGCGGTGCCGAACGGGTTGGCGTCCACGAACGTGCCGACGGTGACGTTCGTGAGCTGCTCGCCGGCCTCGCCCACGACCGGGATGCCGGCCCCGGTCGAGAGGAGCGCGTCGGCCACGACCGTCACCTGCGTGCGGGCCTCGACCGCGTTCCCGTAGGCGTCGCGGACGGTGACGGTGACGGTGTGGCCGGCGGCGGCGTAGCGGGTGTACGTGTGCCCGCCGCGGACCTGGAACGCGCCCGGCCCGGTGCCCACGATCGTGCCGGTGGTCGCCGGCGTGCCGGCGCCCCAGTCGATCGACGCGGTGAACCCGGTCGCCACCGCGGCCGGGTCGGCGACGGTGAACGTGGCGACCACGGTGGCCGCCGGGAGCGGCGCGCCTTCGACGGCGGTGGCGATCGGCGCCGCCGGGGCCGCGGCCAGCGCCGCCGGCACGACCACGGCCGAGTTCGTGCCCACGCCGAGGCGGGTGTTCGGCCCGGTGACGCTGACGGTGAGCGGGTACACCCCCGGGCGGGCGTAGGTGTGCGCCACCGGCGAGGTGAACGAGAACCGGTTCGCCGCGGCGTTGAACGTGATTCCCTGGCCGGCCGCGAACGTCTGCTGGGCCGAGCCGTCGCCCCAGTTAATCGTCGCCGTGTAGTCGGTGACGACCCCGGAGCCGTTCTCGTCGGTGAACACGGCCAGCGGCGCCGTCGTCACCAGCGGCGTCCCGGCGGCCCCGTTCTGCGGGAGCACCGACACCGAGAACGGCGTCTGCGTGATCGTCGCGGTGGTGGCGAAGGCCGCGTTCGCCCCGCCGGCGTCGGCCACCGTCACGTTGACGGCGTACGGGGCGGCGCCGGACGAGTTGATATAGGTGTGCGAGCCGTACACCGCGAACAGCGCCCCGCCGCCCACCCGGCCGACGAGCTGCACGAACCCGGCGCTCGGCGGCGTGGCGTCGCCCCAGGTGACCGTGGCCGTGTGGTCGGCGGCGGTGGCGAACGGGTTGGCGTCCACGAACGTCCCGAGCGGCACGTTCACGAGCTGCTGCCCGGCCGCCCCCACGACCGGCGTGCCGGTCCCGTTCGTCAGCGCCGCGTCGGCCACGGTGGTGACGGTGGACAGCGCCGTGACCGTGTTCCCGAAGGCGTCCTCGATGGTGACGTTAACGGTGAGCGGCCCCGCGGCGTAGCGCGTGTAGGTGTGCCCGCCGCGGACGGCGAACGCGCCCGGCCCGGTGGCCGCGATCGTGCCGGTCGAGCGCGGGCTGCCGTCGCCCCAGTCGATCGTCGCGGTGTACCCGGCGGCGAGGGCCGCGGGGTTGGCGACGGTGAACGTGGCGACGGTGGTCGTCGCCGGGAGCGGGGCGCCCTCGACCGCCGTGGTGATGTTCGGCGCCGCGGACGCGACCAGGGCCGGGGCGGACACGACGGCCGTCGAGCTGCCGGTACCGGTCCACGCGCCGGGGCCGGCGACGGTGACGGTGATCGGGTACAGCCCCGGGCTGGCGTAGGTGCGGCCGACCGGCGGGGTGAAGGTGAACGAGTTGGTCGCGGCGACGTAGGCGATCCCCACGCCGGCGCCGACCACGACCGGGGCCGAGCCGTCGCCCCAGTTCACGGTCGCGCTGTACGCCGCCGGCGACGGGTTGCCGGTGACGTTCGGGAAGGTGGCCAGCGGGGCCACGAGCGGCAGCGGCGCCCCGGCCGGCCCGGCCTGCGGGAACACCGTCACGGGGATCGCCGACGGCGCGATCGTGGCCGTGCCGAAGATCGGCCCGAGGGTGGCGCCGCCCACGTCGGTGACCGTGACGCGGGTGGTGAACGGCGAGCCGGTCGCGGTGTTGTACGTGTGATTGCCGGTGATCTGGAACAGCGTGCCCGTCCCGGAACGGCCGACGACGGTGATGTTCCCGGTGGTGTTGGGGGTGCCGTCGCCCCACTCGATCGTGGCCGTCACGTCGGTGGCCAGGGCGAACGGGTTGGCGTCGGTGAAGAACGCGACCGGCACGCCGTTGAGCGACTGCCCGGCGGCCGCGACGATCGGGATGCTGGTGCCGCCCGACAGCGCCGCGTCCTGGACGACGAACGTGTTCGTGACGTTGGTGACGGTCTGCCCGCCGGCGTCGGTCACGGCCACGGTGATGCGGTAGAGCGGGCCGCCGGTCCGGCGGGTGTAGGTGTGCGTCCCGTCGACGCGGTAGTTGCCGCCGCCGAGCGAGACGACCGTGCCGGTGGTCTGCGGGGTGCCGTCGCCCCAGTCGACGGTGACGGTGTACTCGCCCGGCGCCGCGCCGGGGTTGGCGTCGGTGAACGTGAGGAGGCCGGTGAAGGTGGCGGGCACGCCCTCGGTCTGGTTGGCGACGGCACCGCCCAGGACGTTCGTGATGGGGGCGTTGAGGACGAACAGGGCGCCGAACGTCTCGCCGGCGTTCCCCGACGTGTCCTGGATGCGGAGCCGGTAGTTGAAGCTCCCGATCCGGGCCGGGGCGGCCAGGGTGGTCGGGGCCGCGGTGGAGACGGTGTAGGTGTTCGTCGTGCCGTTCCGCACCACGTTCAGGGTGGTGGTGCCGACGGCCCCGGGGAACAGGGCGAACGACGAGCCCGTGTAGTTCGCGGCCGGCTGCCCGCCGCCCAGGTCGGTGAACGTGCCGAGGGTGGTCCCGGCCGGGATCGTGGTCGCCCCCTCGGTGATGGTCACCGGGATCGCCGTCGGGAGGATCGCCCCCTGGCTCACGGCCACGGTGTTGTTCACCATGGTCACGTTCACCTGGCTCTGCACGAGCACCTGGATGCTCGACGCCGGGTTGGCGGACGTGAACGCGTGCGTCCCGACGACGCTGTACTGCACCCCGCCGCCGGGCGCCATCCCGGGCTCGGCGACGATGACCCCGGCCGTCTGCACGGACGGGTTGTTCCAGGTGATGAGCGCCGACAGGTGCCCCGGCCGCGACAGCGGGTTGCGGTCGATGAACCGGGCCACGACGACGCTCGTCAGCGAGCTGCCGGCGGTGGCGGCGAGCGTCGGCTGGGCGGCCGCGGCGACGAGCGGCTGGTCGGCCACCGTGAGGGTGTTCGACGCCGCGGTGATCGTCCCTTGGTTGGTCCCGTCGTACACCCGGAAGGTGACCGTGTACGGGTTGAACGGCGAGTTCGTCGTCGCGGCCGCGTAGGTGTGGCCGGCGAACACGTTGTACCGGGCGCGGCCGCCGCCGAGGTCGGCGTTGAACGTCACCGTCGTCGGCCCTAACCCGGCGGACACGTCGCCGTCGCCCCACAGGATCTCGGCGCTGAGCTGCCCGGACTGGTTGAGCCCAATGTAGTTGTCCACGTCGAACGTGGCGAGTGCCGTGCCGACGGCGTTCGGCGCGGGCACGCCCTCGGTGGCCGTGTACGCCGGGTTGAAGTTCATGGCGATGACCGCGGGCACCTCGCGCGCTTCGAGCGGCTCGAAGCGGAGGGCGTCGCGGCGGGCGGGGGCGGCGGTGGCGCGGCGGAGGGCGCGCGGAACCCAGCGGGTACGGGTGGTGGGCGTCATGGCGGGCGTCAGGGCTGCTGGGACGAGGGGGTGGTTTAATGAACGAAGCGGTGCCGCGTGTGTTCCAACCGCGAGGTTGGAACGACGTTCGGGGTCAGAATCCGCACATTTTGAATGGGTATCTTAAAGCGGCACCGCGTATCGCACAACCCGATTTGCCGGATATCCCCACAGCACCCAAATTGTCCATTTTATGATCGATACAGGCGTCACAATCATTACAGAGCGAACGTTCGGCGGATCGTTGCGCGAGTCACCTGCTGCCCCGACCAGCCGGCTCACGCCGGCCGTCTGCGTCGCAACTTCTGTTGGGTCAAGGGTTACCTGTATCGTGATCCTCGATGTCGCTCCAACGCTAATTCGTCTGGCCGACTCAATGCGTCTGGGGAACCCCCGGGGGGGTGGACCAGACACAATGCCCGCAGCCCGAACGACCCTCTTACAGTGACAACTTGTTGTTCACCACCTTCAGCCGGTTCAGGTTGCTCAGCACGGTCGTCACGCCGCCGAGGTCGCCGGCGAGGCCCGCGTCGAGGCCGACCACCTTGCTCCCGTCCGGGGCGAGGTACAGCGACCGGAGCACGGTCGCGTCGTTCGGGTCGGCGGCGACACCGGCGTTCTCGTGGAAGTAGCCCGGAGCCGTCGGCGTGTTGAACCGGTTCCGGACCGCCCCGACCGCGGCGATAATCCCCTGGTTCGACGTGAACGAGAACGACGTGCCGAGGGCCGCGTCGCCGATGCTGCCGCCGGACACGACCGCCGTGCCGACGCCCATCCGGTTGATCGTCAGGTTGCCGAGGATGCTCCCGGCCGCGGCGACCCGGCCGCTCCCGTTCAGCCCGCCCAGCAGGTTGATGTCGCCGACGATGCGGCCGAGGGACACGATGCTGCCGGTCGTGGAGGCCGAGTCGGTGGCGACGCCGCCGACCCGCGTCGGGGCGGTGGTGCTCAGGAGCGTCGAGAACACGCCGAGGTCGCCCTGGGCCATCACGACGCCGGTGATGCCGCCGTTGGCGACCACCCGGCTGACCAGGTTGCCGCGGCTGAGGACGCGGCCGGTGAGGCCCGACCCGAAGATCGCGGGCGGCCGACCGTTCGCGTCGGTGGTGATGGTCGTCTGCGACACGACCAGCTGCCCGGCGGCGTTGGTGGTGACGAAGGCCCGGCCGAGGTCGGCCGACGTCGCCGTCACCCGGCCGGTGATCGGGTCGGTCTGGAGGCCGGTCGTCTGCACCGTCCCGGCGATCGGGCCGTAGCTCGTCACATTCCCGAACAGCCGCGGGGCCGTCAGGTTCGTGATGCCCCCGTTGTGGTGCACCGCCACGTCGCCGAGCTGGCCGGTGCTGGTAATGCCGTCGGCCGCCCAGTAGGTACTAGTGAGCGACCCGCCGTCGCCGCGGAGGTCGATGGTGCGGACGATCGCCTGCGTCACGCCGGGCGCCCAGACGTAGGAGCCGAGCGCCGCGGTGATCGTGGCGACGACGGCCCCGCGGTCGGTGTTCAGCTTCGTGCCGCCCTCGTCCTGCCGGCGGAAAATGATGCGGGCGTTGTCGAACGCCTGGGCCGTGGCCCCGACCGACATCCAGAACGTCACCTGCTGCGTCGGCTGGTCGCCGAACGGCACCCGGAACGTCTCCGTCCCGGTGCCGTTCACCGACCCGGCCATGACGACCGGCGTCGTGCCGGGCACCCGGAGGTTCTGGGCGTCCACCGCGACGGCGTGCGTGCCGGTGATCGGGTACTGGATGTTGGTCCGGGTGGTGGACCCGAACGCGACGGCCTGGATGCTCGCCGCGTGGATGGTGCCCGGGGTGGCGAAGTCGCGGACGGCGACCGACGCCAGCGGGTCGGCCGGGAGGACCACGCCGCCGGCCGGGCCGGTGAGGCCCAGGTGCGTGCGGGCGACCGCGGTCGTGGCGCCGAGGAGGTCGCCCTCGACGATCACGTTCCGCACGCCGGCCCGGCCGGTCGTGCCGAGGTACGCCAGGTTGAACTTCGCGTCGCCGTAGGTGACGAGGTTCACGTCGTACGGCGCGGCCGAGCCGCCCGGGGTGATGCGGGCGCTGAGCTGCGGCTGGTGGAGGCCGGTCGCCGTCCCCTCGTAGAAGTAGTCGAGCCGCGGCGCCCCGGCGGCCGGGCGGCCGTTCGCGTCCGGGGCCGGCACGGGGTTGTCCGGCGCGTCGAACTCGACCCGCCGCAGCACGCCGGCTTCCCGGATTTGCGCCACCACCGGCCCGAACCCGCCGGTCACGGCAATGGTGCCGATCGACCCGGCGGTGATCGTGCCGGGGGTGCCGCCCGTCACGACCAGCGACCCCAGCACGCCCGGCACGTTGATCGTCCCGGCGGCGTCCGGCACCGCGGAGGGTGTGACCGTCGCGGTCACGACGTTCGTGGCGTTCAGGATGCTGCCCGGCCCCATCCGCCCGCTCACGACCACGCTATCGAGCCGGCCCGACGCGAAGTTCAGGGTGCCGTTGAAGTCCCCGCCCACGTCGAGCGTGCCGGTCTCGAACTGGTACAGGTTCACGGTCGTGTTCATCGTCCCGTCCCAGTCCATCACCACCCGGTCGGTCGGGGACGAGCCGCCGAGCACGGTCGCGGTCTTCGGCAGCTGCAGCCCGGCCGGCACGGCCACGGTGAGGGTGTTGCCGCCGGAGCCGAGGGCGAGGTTGAGCGCCCCGAGGCCGGTGTGACGGACGCCGCCGCCGAGGCCGAACCCGGTGAGCGTGCCGCTCGGCAGCGGCAGCAGCGTCGGCGTCGGCACGGCCGCGAGGGTGCCGGTGTTCGCCGCGGCGTCGGCGGTGTCGTCCAGGTTGAGCGTGTCGTCGCCGTCGCCCAGCAGGATGATGCCGCCGAGGATGGTGTCGAGGGTGCCGCCGACGGTCGGCAGCGTGCTGCCGACGTTGGCGACGTTCGCCCCGGCCCCGGTGTCGATCGTGTTCACGCTCCCGGTCGCGGTGGCGCGGACGTTGAACGTGTCGTCGTCGCCGCGGCCCTGGAGGAGTACCTGCGGCGCGGCGACGGCCGAGAAGATGTTGAACGTCGAGCCGACACCCGGGTCGGCGTCGAGCGCCAGCGGCGTGCCGGAGTTGACCGCACCGGCGTCGCCGCGGACGGTGAAGCTGGTGCCCGCCGACGCGGCCCCGTCCACGGGGATGACGAAGTCGTCGCCGACCTGCACGGTCACGGCCCCGCTGCCGTGCGCGGCGGCGTTCAGGTCGAAGACCGGGTTCGTGACCCCGGCGGCGTAGATGACGGCCGAGCCCGGCGTCGCGGCAGGGTTCGACAGGTACACGTTGTAGCTCGCCGCCCAGACCGGCAGCGCCGGCAGGGTGAGGCGCGGCACGTCGCCGGCGGCGGCGGTGAACGTCACCGAGCTCGGGGCGCCGATGACCTCCGTCCCGCGGGTGTCGTTGAACGACACGAAGGCGAAGTAGGTGCCGGCGGCGAGCTGCCCGGCCGGGAACGTGTTCGCCCCGCCGGTCGGGTTCAGGTACGTGTTGTTCCCGCCCGTCGGGCTGACGAGCGGCGCCGGGCCGGGGTCGGCCACGGTCCACCCGGCCGCGGCCGGGACGCGGGTGCGGCCGGCCAGCGCGTCGCCGACGAGGTCGAACGTGGTGCCGGTCAGCCCGGTGGCGTAGCGGGTGGCCGAGCCGGGGTTAGCGGCGTTGTCCGACAGGTAGACGTTGAACCCGGTCGCCCCGGCCGGCAGCGCGAGGACCGTCAGCCGCGGCACGTTCCCGGCCGCGACCGCGAACGGCAGCGAGTCCGCGCTGGCGAACGTCTCGACGCCGCCGGGGAAGGTGATCGTGTAGTACGCGAAGTACGTCCCGCCGAGGAGCGCCCCGCCGACCACCCCACCGCCGACCGGGTTGACCGCGGGGGCGGCGACGGCGAAGTTGTTGACCGGCGCGGGGCGCGGGCCGCTCGGGGCCGTGCCGGCGAGGGCGAACAGCGGACCGGGGACGGCGCTGGCGTACCGCCACGGCGCGGCCGTCGGGTTGGCCGGGTCGGACAGGTAGACGTTGTACCCGGTCGCCCCGTCCGGCAGCGGCGGCAGCGACACCAGCGGGATGTTCCCGGCGGCCACGGTGAACGGCGCCGACGCCGGGCTCGGTAGCGACTCGGCCCCGGTCGGGTAGACGAAGCTGTGGCGGACGGTGTACGTCCCGGCGGCGAGCGACCCGACCGCGCCGCCGACGTTCCCGCCGGTCGGGTTCACGGTCGGCGCGGCGAGCGCCGCCATCGTGGTCGGGCGCGTCGGCGGGACGGCGATCCCTGCGGTCGTCAGGTAGAACAGCGGCGTCGTGACGTTCACCGCGTACCGGGTGGCCGAACCCGGGGTGGCGGACCCGTTCGACAGGTACAGGTTGTACCCGATCGCCCCGGCCGGCAGCGGCGGGAGCGACACCTCGGGCACGTTCCCGGCGGCCACGCCGAAGTTCGCCGACGCCGGGCTCGGGAACGACTCCTTCTCGTCGGGGTAGGCGAAGGTGTACTGCACGAAGTAGGTGCCGGCCGGGAGCTGGCCGCCGGCCGTGCCGCCGCCCGTCGGGGCCACGACCGGGACGACCGCGCCCGAGTTCGTCGCGGGCGGCCGCATCGCGGCGGCCGGGGCCGCGGTGTTCAGCGACGCCGTCACGCTCGTCAGCCCGGACCGGTAGCGGGTGGCGGTGCCGGGGTTCGCGGTGTTGTCCGTCAGGTAGATGTTGAAGGTCAGCGCCCCGGGCGGGAACAGGCCGGCCGGCGGGAACGGCATCGACAGCACCGGGACGTTCCCGGCCGCGACGGTGAACGGGGCCGACGCCGGCGACAGGGCCGACTCGGTGACCCCCGGCGTGGCGTTGTAGTTGAACGTGTAGTAGGCGACGTACCGGCCGGCCGCGAGGGCGCCGCCGGCCGTGCCGCCGGCCGTCGGGTTCACCGCCGGCGGGGAGAACACGGTGCCGGTCGTCGGCCGCACCACGGTCACGGCACGCGGGAAGTCGAAGACCGAGGTGGTGACGCCGGTGGCGTACCGGACCGCGCTCCCCGGCGTGGCGGCCGGGTCGGTCAGGAAGACGTTGAAACCGGTCGCCCCGGCCGGGAGCGACGGCAGGGACACCCGCGGCACGTTCCCCAACACGATGTTGAACGCCGCCGTCACCGGGCTGGCGGCCGACTCCACCCCGTTCGGGTAGAGGACGGTGAAGTAGACGGCGTAGCTGCCGGCCGCGAGCTGGCCGCCGAAGGCGCCGGCGCCGGTCGCGTTCACGACCGGGGCGGCGGCCGGGTTGACGGTCGTGGGAGGGGCGACGCCGCCGACCGGGGCCGCCGTACGCAGGTCCACGACGCCCGTGGTGGCGCCGGCGACGTAGGTCCGGGCCGACCCGGCCGCGGCGGACGGGCTCGACAGGTAGACGTTGTACCCGGTCGCCCCCGCCGGCAGCGGCGGCAGCGTGACGCGCGGGACGTTACCGGCCGACACGCCGAACGTCGCCGACACCGGGCCCGGGAACGACTCCTGCCCGCCGGGGAAGGTGAACGTGTACTGGACGAAGTACAGCCCCCCCGCGAGCGTGCCGCCGGTGACACCACCGCCCGTGGGGTTCACGGCCGCCGCGGCGGTTGCGGAGCCGCGGCTCGGGGCGGTCGCGCCGGTCTGCGGGAAGGCGTTCCGCAGCAGGTACGTCGTGCTCGTGATGGCGGTGGCGTACAGCCGCTCCGAGCCCACGTCGGCGGTCGCGTTCGACAGGTAGACGCGGACGCCGCTGGCGAGGACGGGCAGCGGCGGCAGCTGCACCTGCGGCACGTACCGGGGCACGACCGTGAACTGGATCGACGTCGGACTCTTGAACGACTCGGTGCCGTCCGGGTAGGTGAACGCGTAGCGGACGAAGTAGGTGCCGGCCGCGAGGTTGCCGCCGGTGGTGCCGCCGCCGAACGGCGCCACCATCGGCACCACGGTCGGCACCTCCGGCGGGGTCGGCCGGTTGGCAGCCGGCGGCGCCACGGCAGCGAGGTCCAGCGTGCGGGTGGTGACGTTCGCGGCGTACCGGGACAGCGAGGTCGGCGACCCGGTCGGCGCCGATAGGTACACGTTGTACCCGACGGCCCCCGGCGGCAGCGCCGGCAGGCTCACCCGCGGCACGTTCCCCGCCGCGACGGTCGCCGCCGCCGACACCGGGCTCAGCAGCGACTCGACGCCGAGCCGGTCCACGAACGAGTAGGCGACGAGATAAGTGCCCGCGGCGAGGTTGCCGCCGAACGAGCCGCCGCCGGTCGCGGCCACGGCCGGCGCCGCGGTCGGCAGGCCGACCGACTGCGCCACCGGGAGCCCGGCCAGCGCGTCGGCGCGGAGGTCGAGCGTGCGGGCGGTCACGCCCGCGGCGTAGCGCGTGGCCGAGCCCGGGGTGGCCCGCGGGTCGGATAGGTAGACGTTCATCCCGACTGCGCCGGCCGGCAGCGGCGGCAGCGACACCTGCGGCACGTTCCCGGCGGTCACCGCGAACGGCACCGACGCCGGGCTCGCGGCCGTCTCCTGGCCGCCCGCGTTCACGAACGTGAACTGCACGTAGTAGACGCCCGGCAGCAGCGAACCGCCGGCCGCGCCGCCGCCCGTCGCGTCCGCGGTCGGCGGGAGGGTGGCGTAGGTGTACGACGGCGGCCGCGCCCCGTTCGGGTCGTGCCCGCCGGTGACGAAGAACGGCGTGGTGATCGTGTTCGTCAGGTAGCGGCGCGCCGAGCCCGCGGTCGCGAGGTTGTCCGACAGGTAGACGTGGTAGCCGCTCGCGCCCGGCGGCAGCGCCGGCAGCGTGACCCGCGGGATGTCGCCGGCGTTGACCGTGAACACGCCCGACGCCGGCGACGGGAACGTCTCCAGGCCCGACGGGTAGTAGAGGGTGTAGAGGACGAAGTACTGCCCCGGGGCGAGCTGGGTCAGGAGCGTGTCGTCCGGGTTGCAGCCGAGGTTCAGCAGGTTGCCGGCCGTCGGGTTGACCAGGATCCCGCCGGCCGGGGCGTTCGTCACCGCCGTCGGGGCGGCCCCGGCGCCGTTCGCGCGGATGCTGCCGCCGGACATCACCGTCACGTTCTGCCCGCCGCCCGGGGCGTCCGGCGCGGTCAGTTGCACGTCGCCGGCATTCGACACGACGTTGCGGACGCGCACGTCCCCGGTCGAGGTGATGCCGCCGGCGGTCGTGCCGGTGGCTTCCGTCAGCGTCACGTTCCCGCTCGTCACGGCCTCGACGAAGTTGGTCGTGCCGGCGCCGCGGACGGTCAGGCCGATCACGTCCACGAGGTCGCTCGCGGCCGTCGCGGTCGGGTTCGCCGCGGTGAGGATGATGTTGTTCCCCGCGACCAGACCGGGGACCGTGCGGTTCTTCAGGGCGTCGAGCCCGCGGAACTGGTAGACGCCGCGGACGTTCGTGAAGATCGACGCGTCGGCGTACACGCCGGGGTCGGTGCCGCCGGTGTTCCCGTTGCCGCTCGTGAACCCGCTCGTGAACGTGTCGTTGTTGTTGTTCCGGCGGATGCCGCGCTGCGGCGCCTCGATGATGAACCCGCCGGTGCTGCCGGTCACCGTCACCTGCCGCTGGGCCTGCCGGAGGAGTACGTCCGCCGTGCCGGCCGGCCCGGCCTGGACGAGGTCGGCGTTCACGACCATGAAGTCGTCCGGCTCGCCGAACCGCCGCAGCTCGCCGCGGACGTCGAGGTACACGCTCCCGCCGCCGACCGCCGTCAGGCTCGTCTCGCGCCGCGTCCGCAGTTCCGGCCGCAGCTCGTTCACCGCGCTCTCGACCATGTTGGTCGTGATCCGAAGCGCGGGCGAGCCGATCGACCCGGCCGGGGCCGTCATGGTCAGGACGTTGGACCGCACGAACGAGAACCGGCCGTCGGAGCCCTGCACGTCGCGGGCGTTGGTGGCGAGGATGTCGCCGCGGTCGTTGGCGATCAGCGTGGTGCCGATCGGGTTGTCGATGCCGCCGTTCAGGAAGATGTTCGACGGCGTGGTCGGGCCGGTGTTGCGGATCTCGACCAGCGTCGGGGCGGTCGTGCGCTGGAGGTTGAACTGGATGGTGTTGTTCGGGCTCTGGAGGTAGGCGTCGTAGTTGATCCCGCCGCCGGCCTGACCGCGGACGGAGATGTTGTTGATGAGCAGGTGCTTCGGCGACAGGTTGGTGATCCGCACCGCCCCGAGGGTGTCGAGGAACGTCCAGGTGCCGTTGGCGCCGGCCAGGAACGGGGTGTTCGACTCGTTCGTCGGTTTCCCGGTGGGGTTCTTGAAGAACACCTGCCCGCCGACCCGCTTGCCGATGTCGTCCACGCGGATGGTGTCGCCGGCCACGGTGCCGCTGTTCTGCCCGCCGTTGACGGTGATCCCGCCGGTCGCCGTGGTGATGACGCCGTTCGCGTCCACGACGAGCGTCGGGTCGAGGTCCGGGTTGGCCCGGACGACCACGTCGGCGCTCCAGTTGTTCGACGCGTTCTGCTCGTTCCGGTTGTTCCCGTGGCTGCCGCCGGCGGCGAGGGCGCGGCGGCTGTAGTCGGCCTGCCGGCTCACGTTCGTGGGGCCGTTCGTGGTGTCCACGAACAGGGCCAGCTGGGTGAGGCCGCCGGCGTTGTAGTCGTCCGGCTGCGGGTTCGCCGGGTGCTCCAGGAACGTGTCGTTCAGGGCGCGCGGGGCGGCCGTCACCTTCGCGCCGGGAGCGGAGAACACCGACGTGGTCTGGTTGGTCGTGTTGTTGGCGTTCGACGACAGGTAGCCGAACAGGCCGGTGACGCGGGTGTAGGTGTAGGCCCGGGTGTTGACCCCGCTCGACCGGGCGATGACGTCCACTCCCTTCACGCCCTCCAGGCTGGACAGGGTGTTCAGCGACACCGTGTTGGTGAGCGGCACGGAAATCGTGGAGTAGTTCTCCGACTGGCCCCACAGCCCGGCCCCGTACCCCTCGGCCCGGGCGTTCAGGTTGACGCCCGAGTTCGTGGCGTACACCCGGGCCCGGCCGCCCTTCACCCCGGCCCGGTCGTTCAGGCTGGTGGTGGTGGAGCCGGAGCCGGTGATGCTGCTGTCGGCGTACCCGCCGCCGCCGAGGCCGCGGCCGTCGGCGTAGGCGGTCGCCGTCCCGCCGAGGTCGGTGTTCGCCCCGACCGTCACGTCCCCGTCGGCGCCGACGCAGGCGTCGGCGTTCACGGTGGCCGAGGTCTGGTACGACAGAACGCCGTTGGCGTGGGCCGACACGTCGGCGATCACCCCGCCGGCCGTGGACCGGGCGCTCAGGGTGCCGAAGTCGGCCCGGTTGGTAGCCGTGAGGGAGAAGTTCCCGCCAGCCTCGATCTGCGCCCCGGAGCCGACCGAGGCCCGGCTGGTGGTGTTGATCGTCCCCGTAATCCGGGCGTCGCCGACAGCGACGAACCCGCCGGTGCCGTTCCGCGAGCTGCCGCCGATGAACGCGGCGGCCGCGGAGTCCACCGTCACGTTCCCCCGCGCCGACACCGACGCGGCGTCCAGCCGGGCCGTCAGGGTCGGGGAGGCGGAGACGACGGCGTTGTTGTTGTTGACCCCGACGAACCCGCCGCCGGAGCCGAGGGCCGTGGCCGTCGAGACGCCGTCACCGGACGCCGCCACCTGCGGGCGGAGCGGCACCCCGCCGGCCCCGACGAGCCGCTGCGCGCCGAACGTGGTCGGGATGGCCGAGCCGGTGATGTCGGTGAGGAGCTGGTAGTCGCCGGCGACCACGGGGCCGCCCGGCGGGTTGAGGTCGGTCAGGTCCAGCCCCTCGGCGCTGATCTGGTGAAACTGGACGAACGGGGACAGGCCGGCCGTATTCAGGGTGATCGGCGTCCCGTTGCGCTCGGTCGACAGCGCGAACTTGCCGGTGTTCGAGTTGACCACCGTGATCGACGTGTCGGCCCCGGACGCCACCGCCCGGACCGTGCCCTGGAGCACGAGCTTGGTCGCGGTGACGGCGGCGATGGTGTACGAGCCGTTGTTCGCGCCGGCGTCCGTCACGGTCACCGTGTCGCCGGCCTCGAACCCGTCGTCGAGCCAGCTCCCGCCGAAGTCGGTGCGGGTGATCGAGTCGGTGGCGTCGAGGGTGTCGCCGTCGGTCGTGTTGCGGACGCGGACGGGGGACAGGCTGAACGCCGGGTCGCCGGGGTAGTTCTCGTTCTTGAGCGTCCGCGGGGTGCCGCTCAGGATGATCGCCGTCCGGTCGGCGGAGACGCTGGCGATCGTGTAGGTGCCGTTGTTCAGCCGCGACGCCGTGATGCTGATCGCGTCGCCGGCGTTGAACTGGCTGTCCCAGGTACCGCCGTCGAGCCGGGTGAGCGAGTCGCCGGCAAAGGTGGTGTCGCCGTCGGCGGCCACCCGGGTGCCGGTGAAGGCGCCGTTGAGCATCACCGCCGAGCGGACCGCGGTGAGGGTGAGGGTGGTGGCGGTGACGGCCTTGATCGTGTACGTGTCCGGCGTCGGCTGGCCCGGGCGTAGGACGGTGATCACGTCGCCGACGTTGAAGTCGTCGGCCGTCCAGCTCCCGGCCGCGCGGGTGATGGTGTCGCCGATGCCGGCGCCGGACGTGGTGTTGTCCGCGGCCCCGGCGCGGGTGTTCCGCAGGGTCGTGCCGGCGGCCGGGGCGGCGGTCGTGACCGCCCGGTAGGCGGTCAGGATGAGGTCCTGGCCGGACCCGCCGCCGAACCCGGCGACGGCGTACGTGCCGTTGTTCGCCCCGGCGTTCGTGACGCTGATCGGGTCGCCGACCACGAACCCGTCGCTCGCCCACGCGACGCCGTCGGAGCGGGTGATCGAGTCGCCGGTGTAGGCGTTGTCGCCGAGGGTGGTGTTGCGTACCCGGGTCGCCTGCGCGGCGGTGTAGCTGACCGCGGACACGGACCCGCCGCTGGTCAGCACCAGGTCGCGGCTGTCGGTCGCGCTGACCGAGCTCACGGTGAGGGTGGCGGTGGCCCCGCCCGGGTAGGTGACGGTGACCGAGTGGGGGTTCTGCCACGTCGCCGGCCACGTCGCCCCGTCGGTGAGGGTGATCGTGTCCCGGCCGTAGGCGCTCTGCCCGAGGCGGGTGTTTTGGAGGACGCCGCCGCCGCCGGTCGAGAAGTTCGGCACCCCGCGGACGCTCGTCAGGGTGAGCGTGGCCGCCCCCACCCCGCCGGCCGCGACCGTGCCCGCGGCGATCACGGCGCCGCCGGGGGTGAAACGGACGTTCACCGTGTCGCCGGCGAGGTACCCGGCCGTGCCGAAGTTCCCGCCGACCAGGGAGAGGGTGTCGGTCGGCCCGGCGTTGTCGCCGGCGGACTCGTTCTGGATGCGCACGATCATCGCCACCGGGGCGACGAACGTGTTCGTGTTCAGCGTTAGTTCGGTCGCGGTGACGTTGGTGACCAGGTAGGTGGCGACTGGGGCGCCGGTACCCGGGTTGCGGACGGTGATGGTGTGGCCGACGGCGAACCCGTCGGCGACCCAGCTGCCGGTCGAGCGGGAGATGAAGTCCCCGCCCGGGTCCGGGGCGAAGACGAATGAGCCGGTGACGCCGGCGCGGGCAAGGATCACGGTGCCGGTGAGCCCGGCCGGG